>Ga0209251_1000216_pt1 | contig 52831 bp, 58 predicted proteins | sample SaaInlV_100m_DNA_6_FD_184665 | JGI IMG/M metagenome (GOLD analysis project Ga0209251, IMG submission 184665) | Marine microbial communities from expanding oxygen minimum zones in the Saanich Inlet - Saanich Inlet SI073_LV_10m_DNA (SPAdes) (version 2) | ecosystem: Environmental > Aquatic > Marine...
AACTGCTTCATAATTGAAGCGGTCTTTCATCTCATCAGTGACACCTGTCATGGCCCACTTCAGTGCTTTATTGACTGCATCCAGTTCGTCTGGGTGTATGTCCACAACGATGCTGTCATGGACTGTCAGGACTAACTTAGACTTGAGTTCTAGCTCCCGAAATTTCCGAAGCGCACGAACACATGCCAGTGGTACTTGATCCGCCGTCGCAAAGCTCTGAACCGGAAAGTTAACCAACTGCGTATGGTTAGTGACTCTTCCTGACCGAGTCCGTTTAGCTCCGGGGAATGCAAACTGGCGGCCAGACGGCGTTTGTACAAAGCCTCGTCTGAGTACTTGATCCCCAAGTTCTGTGTGCCATTTTTTGAGTCCTTTGTAGACATGGAAATACTCCTTGAAATATGCCTGTACATGCTCCGGCTCACCAGCGCCCATCCCTCCGTAGAGGGGGCTGAACGTCACACTCTTGGCCGCAGACCTTTGATCTTTAGTAACTTTTTCGGGTTCTATCTGGTGTATGATAGCCGCAGTCTGGCTGTGTACATCCTTACCATTCAGAATATCCTCGATGATCTGAGGATCTCGAGACAACTCCCCAGCAACACGAAATTCTAATCCGCTGAAATCCCATTCCCCAACGCTACCGCCGGGGAACCGGCTCACAATCGCCTTACGAACCTCGAACTTGTTGCCCTTGGGTAGGTTCTGGAAGTTTGGGTTAGTGGACGACAGACGGCCTGTGGCGGTCACTGTCTGATTAAAGCTCGAGTGCAGTAGGCCAGAGGGTCTAGTCCACAGTCTGATGCCCTTAACGAAGCTGTCGAGGTATGTGCTTATGGCATTAAGTCGACTGGTCTTCTCAAGGAATTCTACAGCAATCAGGTTGTCTTTGAACTTGGCCTGTTGGATCAGCTTCTTTACTGTGACCTTGTCGGTCTTGAAGCCGTTGATAGAGGCATCCGCTGCGGACGTAGGGTTTAGTTTCAGACCTGCCACTCGGCTAGTAGGCACATATAGAGCGCCTTCACCCTGACACACAGGGCACTTGGTTAGCTGCTTAAACGGGTGCCCATCCTTACGGATCTTCTGGATCTTACCCTTGCCATCACACTCGATGCAGTGATGGGCTACGGTACGATATATCTTCTGGGTGGTCTCACGGACCCGGCGACTAAACTGTGAGGCATTGAGGCGAGGTGGGTACAAGGGCTTACCTCTGTGATCCACGCCGATGTTCCAAGCCTGACGATGTTCTTCACGGTCTTTAACCTGACGGCTATAAACCACCCGAGACATATCTATCCCTGAGTTGAGGTTGATTGGGCTGTCACCCATCACCTCTACAACTATCTCATCCAGACGCTTCTCTAATTGATCCTTCTCTGTCTGATATAGTAGGCCCACCTCATCCAGAGTATCGAGATCTATCTTGATGCCATTGCCTTCGATCTCCAGAAGGAACTCCAACATATCCATCGTAAGATCCATGACCTTACCTAGAGAGGACAGTTCTTCGGTGGCAAGCTCGGACTGTTGTTGGGAGTATATCTCCGCACAGGCGATAACATCCGCCTCGGCATACTCGTGTACAGTGGCTAGTGGCATAGCCTCGAAGCCGGTACCGGACTTGAATAACTCATCAACTAGGTCAGACTTCTTGCGAGTTACATCCCGTCTTTCGGCTGTAGCTTTAAGCGACAATTCGGTACGTTGGCCACGGGCTAATAGATACTCGGCTACCATAGTACAGTATATACGATCTGGTATACGGAAGCCCATCTCGAGCAGCCAGAAGGCATCGAACTTAGCGTTGTGGCACACCAGTACGTCAGCCCAATCCAGAGCCTCTTGCATATCGTGCCGGGAGTTAGGGATCTCACACTCGTTATGGAAGAAGACTGAATACTCTACATTCAGAGGAGTGACGCCACCCTTGGCCCAGTAACCTGATACCAGCTTATTCTCTGGGTGCTTGGGTGAGTTGTCTTTCTTATCGCCAATCTTCTTTACTGTAGTCTCGAGATCGAGGAACAGAACATTATTCGACATAGCGGGACACCTCTGGCTCGATGTTGCAGATGATTGTTCCATGCCAGCCGGACAGCTTGTTCTTAGAGATGGTAACAAACCGGGTATGGTCTGGCTCGTTAGTCTCCATCTCTGCGTTGTGCCTACCCAGACCGAGAATGAGATCGCTTTCTGCGGCCTTCCCGATCTTCGAACCTTCCATCATTGTGAATGATAGACGAGACTTCTTCTCGGCGTCCGCCGAGGCTTGGGACACCGCAATCACTGCACAGTCGTGCCGCTTGGCCACCTCTCTCAGGCGACGATACAACTCCCTCAGACGCTCGTGTCCGGCATTATACTGGCCCTCGATCTGGATCTTGTCCGCTTGATCTAAGATCAGGACATCGACGGCCTCGGTCTCACACTTGGCCTCAATTTGGGCCAGCGTCCAATCCTGTACATCGAACATCTCAATCTGGTTTTCGATGTCAGTGAACTTCTGGCGGCAGAGGTTGGGGTTCTCTTTAATCTGGTGCTTGTCCATTCCTGAGTAGGCTTGCATAGCCCGGTACATTGTACGGCTGGTCCGCTCCTCGTTACCGAGGTAAAGAACCTTGGCCCCTTGCGAACAGAAGCCCCCGGGGGCGCAGCACAGACTGATCACAAAGGCAGTCTTACCAGTGTTTGGGGTAGCGAATACAATCCCAAACTCCGCTGGGCCTATGCCATAGCATACCTCTTTGATCGTAGAGATGTTAAATGCCCAGCGAGACTCATCACCCGACTCGGCCATAAGCTCGAAGATATCTTTAGTGGTTGGGGTACCGAAGTCATCTGGCGTGAAGCCATCCTTGTTGTTCTCCATCTTATTACGAAGAACATCGAACAGATCGAAGTTACCTTCATTGATCTGTACCCCAAGGTTGGCTATTTCCAAGCCTTCTGACTTGCGCCACATATCTGCTATGATGTCTGAGGCTATATCGTCTGACATAGGGTCAGTGTTAGCCACAGCCGTGACCATATCCTTTATTATAGCTTTGTCAGAGGATGTAGCTACTGGGTGGTGGACATCATACAGAGCCATTAGCTCTCTGGGTGTGATGTCATGGTCATACTTTTCATGTGCTGATGTGAGGATCTTATATAGTTCTCTGGCATCATCTCCAAATAACTCGGCCTTCAAACGGCTCTTGTTCTCTCTGTAAAACTGGCTCGATAGTAAGTTTCTTATCACTGCGTGGTCCAAAGCGCACTCATCCTTTCAAGTTAGTGTGCTTAACTAAGTGCCACGAGCGACACTGTGGTGTCAACAGAAGACACAAAAAAAGCCCCGCTAAAAAGCGAGGCCTTCTAAGTCCTACCAGTATGGGGAAGGTGGTTAGCTGTTACGGAACTTCATCTTCTTAATATCCAGTGAGTCTCCACGGCGTTCCTTCATATCCATCGCATAGTTGAAGACGTGCTTGTTACCTGTCACAATATTCTTCAAGGCTTCGGCCAGCTTTTCCTCTTGCTCTCCGGCTTCCTTGAATCCATCAAAATTAAAATCGATGACTAATACGGCTCGTGCTTTCATAGGTCCATTTCCTTTAGTTTAACGTCGGTACATGGGACTTCGACGATTATATACACTTACACCCTAGTGGGTAGAATCAGGCTATATAACTAAAATTGGAGGGCCGACAGGGGGAGTAGAAGATAGGGAGCAGAAAAAACCACCATTAGGTTTTCCATGCTTATCGGAAAGAGCTTCACCAGAGATTATATTCCTTGCAGCACGAGACTTAACACAAGACATCAGGTAGGACCAAGTATACCGGCCCCTTACTGTATCACGTTCAATATCTGTTTTACTGTAAGCCACTTCAAATCCTCTACTGTGAACCTCACAGCCACCTTGGTAATGGACTGTATTGATCTCGACATCGAGACTGCTTTAGAACTAGCATCCTTGTCAAGAATAATTATGACCTCATCAAAGTGCTGTAGTTGTGCTTTAATAGAGTGGTTCATCCGTGTACCAAGTAAAGCATAGCCAGAATAACCTTCAACTCGAGCTACAGAACAGGCGCTGGGAGCGTCCTCTACCAATATTGGAATGCCTTGGCCCACCTGTATTCCTTTGGATGTATCTCCATAAGTATACCATTTGGGTGTACGGCCATCTAAGGCTCGGCCTACCGCTCCTTTACCGTCGTCAGTATAGAAGAGAACTCTATTGTCTCGAGGAGCATACTTAACCTTGATCAGACCGTCCCTATAAGCCTCGAGGCTATTAACTGACTCGACATAGGCCAGAGCCTCTTTGTGATGGTCTATAGAGCTTACGATTGATGGTAGTGAATTGTAGTAGACAGCCTTAGTCTCTTTACCTCGAAGGTAGTCCTTAACCCCTGAAGCACCTCTACCGGCATTGTAAGATCCTTTGACCCCACACGATGATCTAAAGCAATTCCATAAGAGCTTACCATCCTGCTTCAATATACCAAACTTCTTACGGCCCCCGCAGAACGGACAGTCTAAAGACTTCTTCTCACCATCATTGATTCGTATTGATGATAGGATGTCTATTTGATCCCTGTATGAATACTTCATCTAAACCTCTATGATGGGGATAGTTCGGGGCCAAACGGCCCCTCACTTATACACCTAAAAAACCATTTGTATAGAGCCAAAATGCACACTTTAGTAACGGCCCAGCCACGGGTACACATTGTAAGTACCTGATATATATACTGGGTCGTATACCCTGAAGGTCGCCAGTTCAAATCTGGCTCCCGCAACCATTTCTAACAATTTCAATGGCTTACTCCCCCCTAGTGGGGTGGAGTGGGTTTTAGTGGTCTGAGATAGCATTTTTATCAGTCTCAAACATCTGGCAGACCGAATCAAAGTCTAGCTTTGTAGATAACGCTACAGCAATCCTATCCTTCTCAGAACCTGAGTGTACACTGTGCAGCTTCGTAACATCTAGAATGTATGCGTCACCATCCTCTGCCACAAACGAGGCGATAGTGTCTACATCCTCGAAATGATAGGCGCAGCCTGTGGTCTGGTTAGGCAGCTTGAAGGGCTTGGTACCATCCTTGGGTTTGTTGAAGTCAGTCGTGTATCCTCCTGACTTGAGGTACAGGTTAATGACCGTACACACGTCGCTGTCGATGTGTGGGATGATGTCTCGGTTGATGTGCATGTGAAGAGGCACGAACTTATGCCTCATTGCTACAGGAATATGGCTGAGTAGTTGGGCGGTCATCTTGTGGCTGATGATGCAGTTCTTGTATGCAATGCCTTCGAACTTACCATCCTTCTCTATGCCATACTTAACCACATCTATGGGACCGGCAGACACCTCTTGGGCATCAAAGCCAATGTCGATCTTCTTATAGTGCATTGCGTTGCTCCTTAATTACCAATTCGTACTTGCTGAACAATTGCTCGAACTTCCACTGATACAGTTGCTGCATCCCCATTAAGGTGTTCATCATTTCATCTTGGGTAGGCTCACGCTCACCATCACCTATCTGCCTGAAGACAACTTGAAGGTCATCGCAAACATGCCAACAGTCCATAATCATTGGTTCTAGGTCATGTATCTTAGTCATCTCTAAGCGCCGCCCATGATACAGGAAACAGTTCTTCCATTTTAAGATTAATGTCTGATGCTACCTTCTGTGTCTCTTCCTGTGTATCGGACGCACAACGTAGGCGGCACATATCAGCGAAGGCATCGAGTGACCCGCTCCACATCCACTCGGTGATAGTATTCTGAGGTAATACCATCCGGGCCTGTTCTGGACACACCCCAGCCTTTAATTTGGATTTGTATATCTCTAAGCACCCCGAGTTGTTTTCGTCTAACAACCAATCCGCAGAAGTTTTCCTGCTACTGTCTGAACCTAAAATATTACCGGAAGTATCAAATTGGGTTAGGTCTACCACACCCTCACTGCCTTGCTTCTTGTCGGCACTGCGCCCACGCCATACTTCAGGCTCATAGAACTCTGGTTCATAATCAACATACCGGCGGCTGATCTCATTCCAACGTAGGAACTTATGTTTCACTAGCTGCCGTGCTACAAAAATTGGAGCCTTGACGTGGAAACTGGCAAAGCAGTGACCAAACGGGCTGATATGGCGTTCTCTTGCGAGATACCGGATCAGTGTGCGGTCTTTTTCTTTGAGGAAAGGCGGACCCCAAGGATCGTGTTCCATCTTACTTGTCTTATTAAATGAAACACGGGCTGCGTTAGCCACTGTGAGGTCTGTACCCATGTGGTCAATGTATGTTGCTTCAATCATCTGGTTTTCCTCAATTCATCACGGACAGCGACGATCAGATCGATCAGTCTTTCGGTTGTTTGTTGGGCTGGCTTGCCTGTCAGCCTTTGCAGATCCTGTTCGAAGGCCTTCCGGGCCTCATTTACGTCTTTACTCATTAATACCTCCGCTTGCAGTTCGGGCAGCATAGCTCTGTTAAAGCAGTTACCTTGCGCTCTGCGTCTTCGATAAACTCAAAAACGCAGACGTAAGAATATCCTTTGACCACATCCGTCTCGAAGTCCCTGTCGTCTGTATCAGTCATGGGGACGATCTCATTGTGCGGGGTGTACAGCGTACACATAAACTTCTCATCTTCCGTGTTGCAGTGTTTGCGCAGCACATAGACGTAATAGCCGTCTTTTATCGGGAAGTTCATTTCTTCTATGAGGCAGTCAGGGAAGTTGTCTTCATCATACATTGGTCATTTCCTATTCAGTTATAAGTAGATGTCTTTGATGACAGGCGGTGTTAACGTCTGTGTTCATCCAAATCTCTTGCTCATGGCGCTTGCGGCCAGTTTCTTGGTGGGGCGAACATATACATTCAATACATTCCGGCTCATGTGACCCGTGACTGACCGTAGTTCGTCCTCTGTGCATCCGGCTTCCGCCAGTTCTGTTGCGCCCGTGCGCCGGAGATCTCTAAGTTGTAGTTCTTCGGGCAAACCGGCGGCTTGGCGGATCTTTGCAGCGTACTTGCTGTACAGACGCATGTCGTAAGGTCTTCCAGTGGTCTCTGATATGATGATAGGCCCGTCTTTGGTCTGTTTCATGCCTGAGAGGCGCTGTATTAGCTGCGGAGAGGCCTCTAGCTTCACTTCCGCCTTGGTTTTCTCTTGCACGAAGGTAAAGACACCATTTTTATACTGATCCCATGTGATCTGACGCATGTCTCCGGGCCGCTGACACAGGTGATAGCACAACAGAGCCAGTGTACCGACACTAGACAACCCTTGTTTGTCTGATTGGGCTATAAACTCATCCACTTGCTCGGGTTCCCACAGTATCACACGAGGTGGTGTCTCACTAAGACCCATCTGGGCGAATGGATTGACTGCATTAGGCGATAGGAAGCCTCGACGGCCTGTGAACCATATGCGGCGGAGTATCTTACACACACCATTGGCTCTGTGGACACTGAATTGCTCACGAACTGCATCGTATACCTTGTCGGCCATAGCTGCGTCCACGCTTCGAGCCAGCACCTGACCGAAAACTGCATTGGCACCACCGATGCGAAGGCTGGCGACAGTCTTGTACAAGAACCTGTACGTCCGCTTTGTGTTTGGCGTCTTGTGCTTGAATGCTTTGTGTTGTGTGTAGAAGTGAAAGAGGGCATCTACGGTCTCTCTATCGATCTTAGATTGCTTCTCTCGGGTTCTTTCGAACTCTTCGATGGCCCTCATAATCATTTTACAGTGTGTGGCAGCCTCTTCACGGCTTTCAAACTGTTCGTAGGTGGCTCCTACATGCTCTCGAGCGTAGTCTGAGGGGTTACATACCCACACATAATGGCCCTTACGGCTCCGGCGCTCCAAATATTTGATCTTCTCCATGTTCCGATACCTTAAATAGTTATACGCTCTCATTGGCTACAGTACGCCATTAGTTAAGGTCAAGCAAAAAAATAATTGTTGACGTATATTGGTCCTCTGCTAGTATCATAGGTGCGAAAGTGTTTTCGCATCCTCCCTGTGAGTATTTATACTCTAACTCTAGCCCCTAGACTTCGGTCTGGGGGTTTTTTAGTGGATGGGCCATAAAAAAAGGCCTCCGAAGAGGCCTCAATTCAATCTGACTGGCACGTCAAACATTAACTGCTACTAGTGACTCTAGCTATAGTAGGGAATCCTTCGTCATATCCATCATCTACTGCCTTTGTGGTGAATATTGTGTCCGAATCTAATTGCAGGACTACTTGATCTGTTCCTGTTTCGTTTGCTGCCTCTGAAGCACTTATCAGCGCATTGCCTAACTCTTGCGCCATATTCTTTTGTAGTATCATACTTCATTACCTCTTGCTCTTGGTGACTATCGTATTGATACTTTAATTCTCAAAAGACTGGCACGTCAAGCATTAACTGCTACTCATAAAATGGCATAGCCAAATTTTGCTCAGTGCATAGTTATCCACATCCTCGGCTCCCGGCCATCCACAATCAGATCGACGCCGCACCGCCGCACGAAATCGTTTTATAAGATGACGAACAAATAATTCGACACCCTATCGACACTTTGTTATGTGTCGAGCCGGGGCCGAGTGGCTCTGCTTAAATCTAACTCATGGAGACTGACCAAATGAACACCGAAAAAATCGACATTGGCGAACTGGCCAACAATCTGAGCAACAACCAAATCTGTGATTTGCTGGGACGAGTAGGGGATCGCATCAACATTTTTTATGGGCTGCACAATATGTGCTGCCTGTCATCTGATTTTGCTAACGCATCGATGAACGGCCCGGTCATCCAGATAAATTGCGAGACCGCATATTTGGATGATCTGAGTGAGCATGAGTTTTTCGCTTATGCTGTGGCCAAGGGTGGCGGGAATACAGAAGGCCAGCACGAAGGCTGCAACCACGAAAACGAGGGGGACGCATCCGATGGCTGATAATTCCCTACCTGATGAAATGGCAATTTTGCTCATCCATGCCGCCACCAAATCGGACGGCTGCCCGGTTCCCTTCCCTACTATCTCGAGGCCACAGGCCGGGGATCGAAAGCAGCGCACCCCTGCCGAGCTAGACAAGGCCGCCGAGGGGCTTCTGCGCCGGGGCTATTTATCCCGCCGGGTGACCACTAACCGGCAGAAGGTGTGGCGCACCGTCCGAGGGGTGGGTGATTGCACCCTCGAGATCACCGAGTTGGGCCGAGCGGCCATCCGCTGGTGATGGGGCCGGTCTACTCCCTTCTTGGGTTTTTCACATTCTGGGGTCTGCTTTTCTATTGGCTGGCCAGTTAAAAATAAGAGCCGCCCTCCGGGGCGGTTTTTTCTTGACACCCCTCAGAGCCATTTTCCGGCCCTCTGAGTGGGGGGTTATCGGCCCGGGCACTACATATCAAAAAAACCCGTTCCCTGTATTCAGGGCCAATAATGTCTTTTTAGAGGTGTATTATGGCCCGTTTTGTACTGTATTTTTTCAGCCCTATATATAGTGACCATTTAAGTTCCCAAGATGGGGAATTCTTTGTCACCTGATAAAGGGCTTGCAAATCACATTAGTTGAATGCTAAGGGTGGGCATGGCCGGAGGCCTGTCAAATTTTTATCTAACTTGGAGACTGACCAATGAACACTTACACAAACCTTTCGCACCTCTCACCTGAAATCATTTCTCTTGCACAGCGTTTGCATGAGCGCCAACAGGCCGAGCAGCCCAGCCCAGCAATGAAGCGCCTGTTTCCTGCTCTGGATAAAACCGGGTTCACCGCCGAGGCTGTCGAGCTATTCCATGAAATGAACGGCACAGAAAACAACTACGGCGAATTCGCCGGGGTTCCTGAGAACGTGGGCCGCCTGATCCGCCGCACCGATACCAACCAGCCTTTGGGTGTGGTGGGTGAACGCTACGCAATCGCACAGAATGGTGATCTGGCCGCTAAACTGGCCGAGGGCTGCGAGGCTGCACTTCCTACCCGGGCGCTGCAAAACATCGAACTGCGGGAAAGCATCAGCCGCAACGGGCGGTTCAGCCGCTTCGAATATTCTTTTCCTGAACTGGGCGCAGACATCCGCCAGCTAACAGGCCGCAGCACTTCCCTCAAATTCCGGGTTGCGGTGGTCAATGGATTTTCAGGCACGAGTATCCGTGCGACGGCAGGCGCAATCGATTGGTATTGCGACAATGGCATGACGTTTGGAGAGTTCGAAACCTCTGTTTTCCGCCATACGTCCGGCTTTAACCCAAACAAGGTAAAGCAGTTTGTGACGCTCGAGGCCGAGCGGTTCAAAGAGCGTGTGAGCATCTGGCAGCGTTGGGCCTTGAATGAGATCAACCCATCCGAGGCCGAGCTTTGCTTAGAGGAAGCCGGGATGGCTGGCCGCACAATCAAGCGTGTAATGGAGCAGCTAGACCTCGAGGCGCAAGAACGTGGAATGACAACGTGGGCCGTATATTCAGCGTTGACCTACCGCTCGAGCCACAACAGCGAACGGTTTGGCGTCCGCAATTCCAACAATATAGACAATGTGGCCGAGGTGTTGGATCGCCGTGAGCGTGAGGTGGGCCAGATCATAAGTCATCCGGCAATGGCACGGATCGGCATGGCCGCCTAAAGTCGAAACGCCCGGTTCATCGCCGGGCGTCTGCCGGGAAGGCTCCACACAATGTGGCCCGGTACTGATGAGACAAGCCCCCTAACTTGGAGACTGACCAAATGAACACTCAAACCAAAATCACCCTGACAGGTTCAACACCCGCCGAGACTGTTTCCGGCCCTAAGTGGGTTGCCACTAAGACCCGCACCGCTTGGGCGCATGGTGCTGTGATCGCAGAGAGCCGCCGACAGGGCCGCACCTTGCAGACGCTGGCTGAGGAGTATGGTGTGAGCATTGGCACAATTGATCGGATCGCCGAGGCGCAGCCGCAGCCGCTGGCCCATGATCGGAGGGCATTGTTGAACGCCAAGACATTGCTGGACGCTGTACAGGCTGCCCGTGATGCCCGGAATGATATGGCCGCCCAGTTGCTCGAGGCGCAGCACGATTTGGCCAATGCGAAGCTGGGCGAGGCGTCCGCCATTGCACGGCTCAACGATCCGAGCGTGGCTAACAAGTGGAAGGCCGAGGCGCACCAAGAATATTTGCGCCGGGATGAGGCCGAGCGTGACCGGGCGGCAGCGGAGGCACAGATCGAAATGATGGCCGAGCGGCTGGCAGAATGTCGGGGCCGGGGTTTCTGGGCACGGGTATTCAATCGCTAAGTCGAAACCGGGGCGCTGCCCCGGTCTGCGGGATAGGCTGCACACAACGTGCTCCCGTACTGATGAGACAAGCCGCTAACTTGGAGACTGACCACAATGAAACTTTTGACCAAAGCAAACCGCACGAAGCTCGAGGCAAACGCCCGGAAGACTGAGATCGAAGGCGAAGACGATCACCGCCCGGTGGTTAAACTGTTTGACCCCTGCGGCGCTGCCACTTGGCTGTTGACCGAGATTGAGGGCGACATTGCCTTTGGCCTCTGTGATCTGGGCATGGGTTCGCCGGAGCTTGGCAGCGTATCGATCACCGAGCTTGAGGCCATCAAGGGGCCGCTGGGGATCGGTATTGAGCGGGACCAATACTTTGAGGCTGAGATGACGATCTCAGAATATGCCGAGGCCGCCCGTGCCTCTGGCTCGATTGCAGCGTAAGGGGGGCGAGATCATGGGATTGGATATGTACCTATCAGGCGATAAATACTTCGTGCCAGATCATAAAACCCTACAGGCTGAGTATGAGGCCGGGAAAGAACGCCCCGGCCCTTCAGAGGCCCGGACACTGGGCAAGCCTGTCGATGCGGATGGTGAGCACATCAGTAGCAGCCAGCACGATCTGGGGTATTGGCGCAAGTTCGCACCGCTGCACAATTACATCGTCCAGAACTTCGCCAATGGTGTGGATGAATGCCAGCAGATCGAACTAACAGAGGACGATTTGGAAAAGATCGCTGTGGCCCTGACAGATGGTGCCCTGCCATCTAATGACGACTGCGGCGGGTTCTTTTTTGGCTCGAGTGATGTGTGGGATGAATACCGGGCCGAGGCTGCACAGCATGCCGCAAAGATCCGGGCAGCCGCCCAGTGGATCAACAGCTCCCCACTTCACCCCAGCGGATCTTGTGCACAGTGGCGCAGCGTCCACTATCAGGCGAGTTGGTGAGATGACCTACCAGCAACTGAGCCAATACGTTTGCAGCAAGTGCGGGTCTGATCACCTTGGCTGGGATGCTTGGGCTGATGAAAACGGCCAAGTGATCGGCGTAATGGATTTCAACCAGTGTCTAGATGCAGAGTGCGGTGCGGAAAGTACAGCCGTCTTGCGCATCGATCTGGAGACACAGGGCACCGCCGAGGCCTTGGAGCGAGTGAACGAGCAGGAGGGCGCAGCATGAGCGAGGTTCCCCTAACAGAGGCGCAGCGCCTATCGATTAAACAGGTTCACGCCCGGTTCGAAATCCTGCAACCGCTCGATCAGTTCACCGCATCCGCAAAGCCTCAACTGGGCTGGGATGATGGCTCGATCCTGATCAACGCCAAAGGGATGTGGATTGGCATTGAGGCGGACGGCAGCCGCCACAGCTAACAGCCACCACCACAGAACAACATCAGAGGCCCGGTTAACCCCCGGGCCTTTTCTTATGCCTGAGAGCCACACAGAGCCACGCACAGGGCCGTTAACAGTTACGGCATGAGGTGACACCTACCAGAGGGGCGACAAGGGCACTCAGACGGGCGCACAGAGGCTCTCAGAGATGGGCCGCCTGAGATGGCTGCACCGGGCGCAGGATCGGGACGCTGGCCGGGATCGATCACCCGGGCGATGTCGTGACGGGATGCAGCAAGGCGGACACCCGGGCGATGTCGTGACGGGATGCAGCAAGGCGGACACCCGGGCGGACACCCGGGCCAGAGGTGACGGGATATCGTACACCCGGCGGCCCCTCCCGCTTTCGCCTGTGATACGGCAACGGCTAGAGATCGGAGGCTATTTCCCCAGCCCACGAACAAACCACGGCAATCCGCCCGGGCTATATGGGGTAGGGGTCTCGCAATCCCGGGGCCGATACCTAAGAGGTAACAGGCCGAGGCCTCGAAACACTGGCCCGAGCCTCAAAGCCCAATGAAATAAGGGGCTTCCGGCCACGATCAAGCCGCTCAGACCCCTGCCGCACCCCCCATGCGAGTGCCACCGGGGGGGTACCCGGTAGCGTATACCACTCTGACCAAATCTGGGGATTTTAGCACCGTAAATGACCCGGGTGCGGACCCGAGGAATTGGTTATGTCAAAGCACAAAGCGGTATTTCGGGGAAGATATCCGGTAAAGTGTCAATAACTCGGTTCTCTAAACGCTACTAGTATGGGGAAATAGGGTAGGCTGACCGTCTGAGCCTTAGTTAGGGGTCAATATATGCACCTAACTGTTGACCTACACCCTAGACTTAGTTATTGTACCTCTATCTGGGGTAATATCCCGGGTATGCGCCAGCTAAGAGGATCTGATATGTCGGATTATGGCGTCAGCTTAGACTTAGAGGTGCCAGTTTACCTCGAACATGACCTTGAGGTGGACGATGATGGGACGCTGTACCTTAATTCGTTCCTCTACATCGGAGATAACGACGACTCGACGGAGGTTCGGATAGAATTCCAGCCTTTGGTGGAGTCGGTGGTCGATGTAGCCCGGGATTTCAACGACGGCTATAAGCAGTTGTACGGTATTGCCCATGAATTTGATCGCCACGCCGCTCGTATGCGTGAGTTAGCCGAGAAGATGGAGGATTCGGTAGTTAATATCGGAGATCTATTCGAAGTCGGAGATCTCGACGATGTGGAGTGACTCAGAGCTAGTAGATTTCTCCAAAGCAGAGATGCTTGAGGCTCATGTACGCAAGAAGCTGGCTAATAACCTAGCGGTGGCCGCTAACAAGTGCAGAGAACAAGGCCTACCGTTTAATATTACGGCGGATGACCTCATGCCAGCGCCTCTGAAGTGTCCTGTCTTCGGATTTAAGCTCGACTGGTACAAGGATGGACGAGGCGGGGCCGACGATAGCCCTAGTATAGACCGTCTCATCCCTGAAGAGGGATATGTGCCCGGTAATGTCACGCTAATATCTCTCAAGGCCAACCGTATTAAGAACGACAGTGATCTGTCAGAGCTTCGTATGGTAGCAGACTGGGTAGAGGCCCAGATAACGGAAAAGGCCCGAGCATAAAGCTCGAGCCTCTCAGATACACTATCACCACCTTGTAGATGTAACCAAGGCTAGGGTATATTTAGCCCCCCCTAACCACAATTAGGATTGTAGCACGGATTTCGTGTTTTGGCAATACTAAATCCAATACCTACACTTACCGTTGACCTTGTTGTGCCATTTGAGGTATAATTATTGGGTGGCGGATACTCCATACAGTGAGTAACTTACTTGTCCATCAACTTACATTACATTCGTGCAGCCATTGAGGCTAATACAGGGGTCCGTCTCACTCTCGAGCGCACCCGGGAGTATTTAGTCGAAGAGGGTCTTATTACCCAGCGGCAAGCGGATAAAGAAGCAATGATCTTTCGAGGCTATGGCGAGTTCTTCCAAGAAGACAACCCCTCCACCCTTATCAAGGAAGATCCTCAAGACGTTAGAGACGATCTCCGTAGAGAGATTCGTAATTTGGAGAATTCACGATGAAAGTGACTAAGGCTAACTGTGGTGCGTCTGTTAAGGCAGCTATGGGCGGATATATGGAAGTAGGTAAGGGTAAGGGGTTCTCCTCCGGCGGTATGGCCGAGAAGAAGCGTACCTCCAAGGCCAAAGAGGCCGGTACCTACAAAAAGGGTGAAATGGTTGAAGCCAGCTACGGCGGCATGGCTAAGAAGAAGAAGTAATGGCTGCGTGGGTGGCCTTGGTGTATATGTGCAGCCCATTAGGGGCTTCATGTAACATGATAGGATCACCCAACCTGTTCCTCCAAAAAGAGGACTGCCGACGAGAAATGATCTCTGTAGCCAAATATTACGAGGCACAGCAATTTCTAGTACACGGCTTCTGCCACGAAGTTAAGTTAGATCATACCGCATAGCGGGTATTCCAATTATGCACCTACTACGCACTTAACTAGGTGCGATATAATTATCTCTGGACCAAGCAAAGGAGATAATTATGGGCTGGTTAAAATCAATACACAAAGCAATTTCTGAAGCACAGATGCGCCGGGTGGCGTACTGGCAGCTACAGAACTTAACAGACAAAGATCTCAAGGACATCGGGATAACCCGAGGCGAGATCAGAGAAGCCGCAAGAGGTATCTAATACCCGGGCTTCCACTCACGGGGCGGGAACATGATAGCAGAGCTTGCGGCGTTTAACGCTGCGTTTGGCGTCGTTAAGACAGCTATTACACACGGAAGAGATATAGCATCCTGCGCCAAGTCTATCGGGGACATGATAGGGGCGCAGGAATCTCTTAGGGCACGAGGCGAAAAGAAGAAGAACAGTATTTGGTACTCTCTAGCGGGTAAGGATACCAACGACTTTGAAGAGTTTATGGCCCTCGAGCAAATTAAGGAGCAACGCAAAGAACTCCTACAGGCTCTCCAGCTACTAGGCCGCCCGGGCCTTAAAGACGACTACCTTAGGTTTGAGGCGGAAGCCAGACGGCAGCGACGGACAGACGCCGCAGAGGCGGAGGCCCGAGCCTCTAAGATAATAGAGTGGGGCGTTGGTATACTGGCAGTCCTCACAGCTATTGGTCTTATGGGGTATGGTCTATTCATCCTCGGTAGGTCTCAAGGTAAATGGTGATCTGGCCTTTAGTGGCAGTGGGATACGCAATGGTATTCTTCAACGCCCAGCCTCCTTCCACATTCGTGAAGGTCTGCAAATACCAAAACCCCAACAATCAGTTTGCGACGGAGACCCATTGGGTTTGGCCAGAGCAACACTGCCCACCCGGAATAAAGAGATAGATTGAATGGCTGTCGATAAATCCAAGATGAAGTGCAACAAACCACGACGGACGCCAGACGGCTCTAAGAAGTTTGTGGTTAAGGCTTGCAAGGACGGCAAAGAGAAGATTGTCCGATACGGCGATTCCAACATGACTATCAAGAAATCTAACCCTAAACGGCGCAAGTCCTTTCGGTCTCGCCATAACTGCGACACAGCCACGGACAAATTTACTGCCCGTTACTGGTCGTGTAAGAATTGGTGATAGTATGTCCCTAGTTAAGAACATCAGAAATGCCCAGAAGAAGGGCACAGCTAAGTCTAAGAAGAACAGCACAGTGAGTGCGAAGGCATATAAAGACATGCAAAAAGGCTGGCCTAAAAAAGGGAAGAAAAAGAAGCGATGACGGATGATAGGCTAAGTCGCATGGAAGAGAAGATTGATAGATTATCGGATGCAGTGGTTGCTATGGCTCGTATGGAAGAGCGTATGATCAGTGTGTTTAAGCGTCTTGAGGCCTTCGATTCCTCCTACAGAAAAATAGACGAACGAATGGATGATATGGAAAGACAAGCAATAGCTCGTGGCCAGAAGATAGCTTTTGCTGAGAGGTTCTTCTGGATGATATGCACAGGCGCAGTCGGCCTTGCATTTATATATTTGAGGTAATTATGGACGGTCCTAAAAAATTATCAGACAGACAGGAAGCATTCCTAGACGCTCTCTTAGGAGACGCCCGGGGTAATGTACGTCAGGCCATGCGAACCGCTGGCTATTCTGACTCCACCCGTACCTCTGAGGCTATTGCGCCAATCAAAGACGAGATTGTTGATCGAGCGTCCATGCTATTGGCGTCTAATGCGCCAAAGGCTGCATTTGGTATCTTAGGGGTATTGGATGACCCGAGCGCAATGGGCGCACGGAATGCTGTGGCTGCTGCCCGTGAGGTGCTGGACCGTTCTGGTTTGGTGAAGAAGGAACAGGTTGAGGTCAAAGGGGTAGAGGGTGGTATTTTCATCCTTCCGCCGAAGAAGACTGAAGAAGATGGCTTGGGATAACAGAACACGAAGTAACGCCAAACAGGCTATACCTTATGCCTACAAGCCGGACGAAGAAGATCCGCTAATTGTAGTACCTGACATGGACATGGTCCCTCTAGTTGAAGAGGCTATGGACTACCTAGACAAGGGTCATTCGCTTAGAGAGACCGCACACTGGCTGTCCGAGAAGACTGGTAAGAAGATCTCTCATCAAGGCTTGAGTAACATCTGGCGTAGGCACCGTAACAGTGACCGTCAGAAGACATTAGCTAAAACAGCTAAAAAGCGGAAACCCAAGACACCCAAGGATAAGTACGAGGCCCGTCTCAAGCGCAAGATCTCTGACTCCAAGCGTGTGAAGACAATGGCGGAGAAGAAACTCTCTGAGATGAAAGAGCCAGAAGAACGGCTCGGAATGCCATCTCGGGGGATTAGCGAGGGACTAGACTTTGAGGCCATACCCGAAGAACGGGAAGTTATATTCAAACCAAACGCCGGTCCACAAACAGAGTTTTTGGCGGCACCAGAAAGAGAAGTCCTTTATGGCGGCGCAGCCGGTGGCGGAAAAAGTTTTGGACTACTCGCAGACCCCATGCGATACTTTTCTGTCCCTGAATTCAATGGACTTATCCTACGACGCACAAACGACGAACTCAGAGAGCTTGTCTGGAAAAGTCAGGAATTATATCCGAAAGCGTACCCGGGAGCGAAATGGCAGGAGAAGAAGAGCCAGTGGGTCTTCCCATCAGGAGCCAAGCTATGGATGACCTACCTTGAGCGAGACGAAGATGTTTTGCGGTATCAGGGCCAAGCGTTCAGCTACATAGCCTTCGACGAACTAACTCAACACCCCACGCCATTTGCGTGGACTTACATGCGCTCACGCTTGCGTACAACAAACCCAGACCTCCCTGTGTTTATGAGAGGCACTACAAACCCCGGCGGCCCCGGTCACCAATGGGTTAAGTCGATGTTTATTGATCCAGCCCCAGCGGGTCGTCCGTTTGTGGCTACCGACATCGAGACTGGCGATCCACTCTTATACCCGGAGAACCACGACAAAGCGGGTCAACCTTTATTCTACCGGCGGTTCATTCCTGCCACACTGAGAGATAACCCCTACCTATTTGATGAGGGTACATACGAAGCCAATCTCTTATCTCTACCAGAGATGCAGAGGCGGCAGTTGCTAGAGGGCGACTGGGCTATTGCCGAAGGCGCTGCCTTCTCCGAGTTTAAGCAGTCTGTCCATGTAACCGAGCCATTTGAAATCCCAAGTGAGTGGCGTAAGTTCCGCTCGTGCGATTACGGTTATAGCTCTTATAGTGCGGTTCATTGGTTTGCTATTGACCCCTCCTATGAAACACTCTATTGTTACCGTGAACTGTACGTTAGTAAGCACACTGGTAGGGACTTAGCAAAGGCTGTTCTTGACGCAGAGCGTGGTGAAAGTGTACAATATGGTATACTCGATAGTTCTTGCTGGCATAATCGAGGGCAAATCGGACCAAGCATTGCAGAAGAAATGATCTCTATCGGCTGTAGATGGAGACCGTCTGATCGAAGTGCTGGTGCCCGTGTAGCTGGTAAAAACAGATTTCACGAAGTTTTGAAGGTAGACGAAGACACCGGAATTCCCGGTATAGTCTTCTTTAACAACTGCCGACAGATAATAGCAGACCTCCCCGTAATCCCCTCTGACCCAAAGGGTACGGATGATATCGATCCTCGATACAAAAATGACCACGCATACGACTCGGTAAGATACGCAATCATGTCTAGGCCGAAGGCGTTCTCTCCCTTCGATATGGGCGGAAAACCTATCACTGCGTGGCAACCTTCTGATTCAGTATTTGGATACTAACACATGGCTTTAATGGACCGCCCCGAAGATCTCTCTACCGACGCAAAGGCAGACGACACTAACGTCATTGCCTTAGAAGAGGATGGAGATGTACCTCAAGAGAACCTCGAGTTCTCTGGCCTAGTGGCCTACATCAACTCCCAGTATCAGCGGTCTAAGACCCGCCGGGAGATGGATGAAGAGCGGTGGCTACAAGGATATCGCAACTATCGTGGCTTGTATGGCCCCGAGGTTCAATTTACGGACACAGAGAAGTCTCAAGCATTTATCAAGATCACCAAGACTAAAGTCCTAGCCAGCTATGCACAGATCGTAGATGTTCTTTTTGCAGGGTCTAAGTTCCCAATCGGCATTGAACCACGGAAGTATCCTAACAACGTGGCCGACTCTGTGTCTTTTGATCCTAAGAAGATCACTCCAGAGAAGATCGAAGAGAAGCTCGGTAAACAAATTGGCACAAAGAACAACATCACCCGCCCAGACTTGGAGCGGGATGCAGGTCTATACAACAAAAAACTACAGGACGTTGAGAATGATCTTGAGATGGGTCCGGGGACTACCCCGTCTGCGGTTACTTGGGAGCCAGCTAAAAAGGCGGCTGCTAACATGGAGACCCGCATCCATGACCAGTTGGATGAGACAAATGCAGACAAACACCTACGCTCAGTCGCTTTCGAGACAGCTTTGTTTGGTACTGGCATACTCAAAGGACCGTTTGCTTACGATAAGGAATACCCTCGCTGGAACGAAGATGGTGAGTATGATCCTATCATCCAGACTATTCCAAAAGTAGAGGCAGTAAGTATCTGGGACTTCTACCCAGATCCAGACGCACGTTCTATGTCAGACGCAGAATACACAGTAGAGCGTCACCGCATGAGCCGTACACAGGTACGGGCACTAAAGAACCGTCCATTCTTCCGTGAGGAAAGCATCGAACTCGCTCTTGAGTTTGGTACGAACTACACCCAGCACTATTGGGAAGACATCCTCGAAGACAATAACGTGGACTCAGATATAGATCGTTTTGAGGTTCTGGAATATTGGGGCATCATCGACACCGAGACAGCTATGGCTGCCGACATAGAGATCCCTGAAGAATTCGAAGACAGAGACGAAGTACAAATTAATGCTTGGGTGTGTAACGGCCAGATCCTCCGTTTGGTTATGAACCCGTTTACCCCAACCCGTATTCCATATGCAGCGGTTCCTTACGAATTGAACCCGTACAGCTTCTTTGGCATTGGTGTGGCAGAGAATATGGAAGACACGCAGTTGCTGATGAATGGCTTCATGCGTATGGCTGTCGATAACGCAGCATTGTCTGGTAACCTACTGATCGAGGTGGACGAAACTAACCTTGTACCCGGCCAGGATATGAAGGTTTTCCCGGGCAAAATTTTCCGGCGTCAGGCGGGTGCCCCGGGTCAAGCGATTTTTGGCACCAAGTTCCCCAACGTAAGCCAAGAGCTAATTATGATGTTCGACAAGGCCCGTCAGTTGGCGGATGAAAGCACTGGTATGCCTTCCTTTGCACACGGCTCCACTGGAGTTATGGGTGTAGGTCGTACTGCTTCCGGTATGTCTATGTTAATGGGTGCCGCTGCACAGAACATTAAGGCCGTAGTCCGTAACATCGACGACTACCTTCTTAACCCTCTAGGCCGAGCTTTGTTCGCATTCAATATGCAATTCAACTTCGACAAAGACACTGTAGGTGATCTTGAGGTCGTGGCCCGAGGTACCGAGAGCTTGATGCGGAATGAGATCCGCTCACAGCGACTTATGCAGTTTATGAACATGACGGCTAACCCAGCCATGATGCCTTTCGTGAAGTATGATTATATCCTTCGTGAGATTGCGGCGTCTATGGATCTGGATGAAGCGAAGGTCTTAAACGATCCTCGTGAAGCAGCACTACAGGCAAAACTAATGGCTGAGTTACAAGCCATGATGCCACCACCACCTCCACAGGCACAACAGCCTCAGGGTGGTCCACCTTCACCACAAGATCCTACGGGAACTGGCGGAGGTAATATTGCGCCCGGAAACGCACCAGAACCCGGCTCTCCCGGCTTCACAGGCGGCGGCGGTGGCGCAAATGGTGGCAACCCGCCACCCCAACCCCCACAAGGATAAGTATGGAAGATACAGTAATATATAACCCCGTATTTGAAGATGATGAATCTTGCTGCCCTACTTGTGAAGATCACGAGTATTGCATGCAAGTGTCGTGTGCGTGTGAAAGGCAACACTCATCGGATAATGTTGTAACAGAATAATCAATGGACAAACAGTTTTATCGCCAGCTTCTGTTGCTGGTTAACAACGAGGATCAGTACCAGCGTCTCATTACATACGTTGATGCCCGTATCCAGCAAATCAGACAATTCATGGACACAGAGAAGGACCACCACCGCATCCTAGAGATGCAGGGAGCCATCTCCGAATTGAAGCGATTTAAAACCCTCAGAGACGAAGTCATTAAGGGCGCAGAATAAATGAGCGAGAATCCTAACGAGCAAGGTTTGATGGCAGACGTTAATCCAGACGCCATAGCTCCCCCGGACCCCAACGATCCAGACATCACCTCAATTACTGAAGACGAAATCGATATGATCGAGCGTCTGGTGTTTGCGGAAGCTGGAACTGAGGGTGAAGAGGGTCGTGACGCTGTTCGTGGTGTGATATTCAATCGACTATCGTCGGACAGGTTTCCCAACTCTGTACAAGAAGTTATTGAGCAACGAGGCCAATTTGAGCCTATTGGCAAGCATGGGAATGTATTTAACATCCCTGTCCCAGAAGATAAGCTCGAGAGCCAGAAGTACGAGATGGATGCCTATCTCAACACCGGCGTAGATGCGTCTGGTGGCCGTACCTTCTTCCTGAACAAAGACATTGCGAAGCGTCGGGGCACAGACTTCTCGGGTGATAAGCCTCTCACGATAGGTAAGCATACATTCTACTCTGGGTTCCCGGGGCAAGAGCCTGTACGGGTATCACCTACATCTCACAACATTACTGTGGTGGACAGCCGTCCGGGTACTATTGAACAACTTATGGACGGAACTATGGCTCCGGTTATTTCCGAAGACGCCGTGGCTCCCGCTTCTGATCAGGAAGCCCTAGTGGCAGACACTGGATCTCAGTTCGCCAGCCTAGCTCCTACTAACGACACAGCATCTACTCCCAGTCCTCGCTTATCAACAGCCACTGACGATGTTCTGTCTAATTTTACTACTCGTGATCGTTCTGATGTGGGTAACCAGACCCGCTCTATGTTTAACCTCGATGCTCCGGGCACGATGGAAGACTATGATGCAGATACTGGCCGAGTAAACACAGGTATCCTGCAATCTATCCGTGAAGCACTAGGCTTTGCAGAAGGCGGTATGGCTGTATCTCCTAACCAAGACATTGAGCCGCCTCAGGGTGATGGCTCTGTCTTACTTCCCTATGAGCCTACTCTCCAAGAGAAGGCCAAGTACGCAATATCAGGCTTCCTACAAGACAAGTTTGGTATGGGTAACTACGAAGCTAACGATCTATCGGAAAAGTTTACGGGGAATCCAAATGCGACTGACGGAAGTTATGGTATTGGCATTGCTGATTTTACTCCTGCCGGTCTTGTTTTTGGTGCTGATAACGCAAAAGACAGCTTCCAAAGAGCAAGAAACACAGATGACCGACTTGGAATGGGACTTGCGGTGGTCGAAGGTGGACTCGCAGCCGCAGAAGCCTTCCCCCTCACAAAAGGACTAGCGAAGGCGGGTAAGCGTGGTCTAGAGAAGCTATCCGACGTAGCAGCCAATATGGACCCTAATACTGTAGGTTCCCTTGGCGGGAATATCTTCTCTGACATTCCCCCGGCAGCAAACGCACAAAAAACACAGATTGCAGGTACTCTTCCTACTTACCGCAAAGCAGACGTGATTTTAAACGAGAATGCACCAGAAGGTGATACTTTAGACTTTGGTGCGGGACTAGGTCTCTCTCAAAAGGAATTGGGGTACGATACATACGAACCCTTTCCTCGAGAGGGATTTGATCCGACATTTCAGTCTGCGGGAGATATTCCTGACAACTCCTACTCTCGGGTAACAAACTTTAACGTACTGAATGTTGTACCTCCCGAGATGCGTGATGAAATTGTACAGGACATTGGTAGGGTTCTATCTCCAGACGGCGTGGCCCTCATTACTACCCGTGGTCGGGATGTTATGTCTGCTAAAGGAACCCCGGGTGATGAGCCTATGTCTTTAGTAACCTCTATTGGAACCTATCAGAAGGGTTTCACGCAGAAGGAGCTACAGGAATACATCACTACAACGCTAGGCGAAGGCTTTGAGGTTACTCGCCTGAAGTTAGGTCCAGCCGGTGTGCAGGTCCGTAAGATTGCAGATACTACACAGACAGCCGACTCAACCCCTGCACAGGCCGTATTAGACATCCGTGCGGCTCAAATGGATCTGGCGGTTAAGGATAGAATCCAACCCAGTGGTGAGAACCCTCTGTTTGATCTCTCCCCGGAGAGCTACACGAACACCCTACCAGAACAAAAGCCTACATATGTACCTCGCCAAGACGTAGGTACCAATAAACCTCTTCCCGGCAATGACCGGGGCCGTCCTGTCAGTGCCGCTATGGACAAGATAGCGGACCGTCTAGCAGAGCGTATGAAGCCTTGGCTGGGTACAGAAGCACAATATTTCTATCACACCGGACCTATCGTAGACAAAGCCTTAGACATGGGTTTCTCTAAAGAAGAGATATACGACTGGATGAAGGAGTTTGCCGAGGCATATGCTGCCACAAGCCCTCGTACAGAGACGGCACAGAACATTCGTAATGCAACCTTGGTAATGACCAAGCGCCAGCTAGGCATCGATCTAGATGAGATGATTGGTCCGGGTGGTACTGGCATTAACGAAAGAGGCTATCCTATGATGATTGGCCGTAAGGGCGATCTTGCACCGGATAAGGATGGCAATCTAAAACCCCTAAAAGCAGACGGTATCCATAGGAAGCTACGGGATGATGTAGACGCAGGGGGCATCAATCCAGACACTAATCCCAAGCCAGCTACCTTTGCTGAAAACGTATACGGAAACCTAGATGGCGTTACTGTAGACACTCACGCTGTCCGTGGTGCCTTAGATGCTATGAATGAGATAGATCCGGGTAGCATTCCGATTGACTTCATCAAGCCTAAGTACAGAGACAAGTATCTTGCAGACCCGTCTTCTCTAAACCCTGCCACAATGATTGATGACTCGATTAAATCTCAGACAAATAAAGGTCAGAGTAAGCAAGTAGAGTATGCAGTATTCTCTGACATATATCGCTTGGCCGCTGAAAAGCTCGGGGTATCCCCGGCGGAAGCACAGTCTATGGGCTGGTTTGGTTCCGGTGACAGCACAGGCCTTGCATCTGAACTGAAGTCCGTAGCACGTCTTCTCGATGAACGTATCGACGTAACTGCACAGGCTATGGGTGAGGACAAGGAAACAGTCTTCCGCAAGCTACTAAACCGAGACATCCCAGTTCTACAGATATTTGGTACCGCTGGAGCGGGGGCCGCAGCCCTCGGATCTATGGATGAACAGATGCAGCAATTCTCCAAAGGCGGTCTCACGCAAGGGGAATCCGAAAAAGGTATCCGCACCCAAGAGGGCAAGGACATGGCCGATAAAGTCTTCAAGCTGGACTTTAGTAAGGCCGATATAAATGACGATGGCAAACTATCCGAGTACGAGAAAGCTCGAGGCGAAGCTATCCAGAAGGCAACAAATGAAGAGGATGGCATTATGATGGCTGCTCACGGCGGAATGCCTTGTGGTTGTGGTGGAGATTGTGACGGATCGTGTGGTGATGACGGGTCTATGCCCGGAATGATCGTAGGCACTGACCCCGTATCAGGTAACGAGATCCCTCTAGGGTCAGAGGCAGAGAATGTTCGGGACGATATCCCAGCGATGCTGTCTGAAGGCGAATACGTCTTACCGGCAGATGTGGTCAAATGGCATGGCCTCAAGCACATCTCGAGCATGATGATGGAAGCCAAGGCCGGTCTTATGTCGCTCCAAGCGATGGGACAGATCCACGAAGTAGAAGAGGTCTTCTATGATGAGGAAGAAGAATACAGCGATGATATGGTGGAGTGCCCTGAGTGTGGCGGCGAAGGTTGTGAACACTGCGACGGCATGGGCTACCATTCTGAAGCTGAAGAAAGTTATGAGACACCTGAAGGTAATGAAGTAGACATTGCCGAGGTGATTACCGAGGAGGAAACTCCCGAGTACGACGAAGAAGAAGATACCGTCGAGACTATCAGTTATGCGATGAAAAGCACCCCAAAGATTGCTTTCATTCGATAATTTGCGTGGCATGGGCTACCCGCAAAACCCCGGTTAATTCCGGCTACTTTTCGGCCCCCCAAGGAGAAAATCATGGCTAAGTACCGTGGTGGGTATCGGGATGACCTCGATACCGCAGAGAAACCATACTCGGAAGAGATGGTTCAAGAGGCGCAACCCGCACCTACTGATAATGATGAAGCATCGTTCAAGAAGCGTTACGGTGACCTTCGTCGTCATATGCAAAACCAGATGTCCACGAAAGATCGTGAACTTCAGGAGATGAAAGCACAGCTAGAGTCGGCTACCAAACAACAGATCCGGTTTCCAAAGTCGGAAAAAGAAGTAGCGGACTGGATGAAGAAGTATCCTGACGTAGCCTCAATCATCGACACGATTGCACAGAAGCGTTCCTTAGAGGCGCTGGCGATGGGTGAGAAGAAGATGGAGAGCCTAAAAAAGCTCGAAACCAGCATCACCCGTGAGAAAGCAGAGATGTCCCTAAAGCGGCTACATCCAGACTTTGATCGAATTCGCCAAGATCCTAACTTCCATGCATGGGCTGGTAAGCAGCCTAAATGGATTCAAGACGCTCTGTATAAGAATGCTAACGATCCTATATCTGCCGCACGGGCAATTGACCTGTACAAGGCGGACAAAGGTATCAAACGAACTCGAGCCACCAGCAACGACGCAGCTAAGTCTGTAGGCCGCACAAGCGGATCAGCCCCGGCGTCAGGTGGACGTGCCCGTTTCACAGAAAGCCAAGTCAGCAAAATGTCTTCGGCAGAATATGAAAAGAACGAGGCAGCTATTCTGGAATCCATCAAGCGTGGTGACTTCCAGTATGATATGTCGGGCGGTGCCCGATAAACAGACCCCTTGATTATACGCACCTAAGGGTGGTATAATACTAGGGCATAAGAATTGCATAAGTAGCAATCTATAAGGCAACGTAGAGCCACTGAGTTAAGTCTACCTCTACAAAACCAAACCCCAATACAGAAGCAAGAACCTCGAAGACTACCAGAGCCTGTAGGCCCGTGGATGGTTAGCGCCTGAAACGCACCCTAGAGCAAGTTCTGCCCTTACTTCGTTCTTCTATCTGACCTTAGCAAGTCACTCTTAGTGACTTTTGTTATCGCCATTAGAAGGAGAACAAACAATGGCATTCGCAAAAGCATCAGGTTATTCCAACCTGCCCAACGGAAACTTTTCGCCCGTCATCTACTCGCAGAAGGTCCAGAAGGAATTCCGCAAGACTTCCGTCTGTGAAGACATCACGAATACTGATTACACAGGTGAGATTAGCCAATACGGGGACTCGGTCCGCATTATAAAAGAGCCTGAGATCACTGTGAGCAACTATGCTCGTGGTACAACTTTGGCTACACAAGATATTGCCGACGCAGACTTTACAATGGTTGTCGATCAAGCCAACTACTTCCAGTTTGCAATCGACGACATCGAGGCCGCACATTCTCACATAAATTTCATGGACTTAGCTACAGATCGTGCAGCATATCGTCTAGCCGACACATTTGACTCAGAAGTTCTGGGTTATCTGTCCGGTTGGTCCGGGGGCGCTGGCTCTTGGGCACGTCGTACCGCAGCTAACGGCACAAAAGCCAATACAGCGGCAGACGCAGACGAACTCTTGGCAGCAAACAAGCTGGACATCACTGACTTTGGTGGTTCTGACTTGGGCGGCGGCGCAGAAGTCACGTCTATCCCAGTAGCAGCCGGTGGCGGCGCTGGTGGTATCACATCTCCTCTGGCCTTGCTTAACCGCATTGCCCGTAAGATGGATCAAGCCAACGTAGACCAAGATGGTCGCTGGGTCGTCCTTGACCCGGTAATGATCGAACTCTTGATGGACGAAGATTCAAAATTCGTAGATCGGGACTTTGGTGGTACAGACGAGATCCGTAATGGTCGCATGGGTGGTAACTTGGTTCGTGGGCTTCGTGTCTACAAATCCAACAACCTTCCATACATCGGTACAGGTCCAGACACGACAGCGGCAGGCGGCTCAGAGACTGCTTTCGGCGTTATTGTCGCTGGTCACGATTCTGCTATCGCATCTGCACAACAGCTTGCGAAAACAGAGAGCTTCCGCTCACCAGAAACCTTCTCGGACATCGTCCGTGGGATGCAGCTTTATGGCCGGAAAGTTCTCCGCCCAGAAGCTATTTTCACAGCTAACTACAACACAGCTTAAAACTTTAGGGGAGGCCTTCGGGCCTCTCCATCCCTTATTGAGAGCTAAACATGCCATCCACTTTCATCAGTCTTACAAATGCCTTACTCCGCCGCTTGAATGAGGTGGAGATTGAAGAAGCTGACTTTGCTAGTGTCCGTGGTGTACAGGCGTTAGCCAAAGACGCAGTTCGTGCGTCGATTGCGAAGATAAACGCCGCAGAATTTGAGTGGCCGTTTAACTCAGCGGAACACTCTCAGTCCCTCACAGTAGGCCAAGAAGATTATAGCTGGCCACAGTATTTCAAGTCGGTTGAATGGAACAGCTTCTACATCGTCAATGATGGAGTTAACACCAACACAACCACTTCTCTAGATTTTGTCTCTCGTGATTACTACTACGACAGACTCCGTAATGCAGATTTAGATGCCGGGGCATCCGGTCTAGGTTTACCTAACTATGTGTTTCCGTTGCATGGCAATGGCTATGGTATCTCTGCATCACCTGATAAGGCCTACACCGTTAGGTTCCGTTACTTCCTGAATTACGCAGAGTTGATCAATAACGTAGATCAAACCCGTGTACCTACTACCTATGATCACGTCTTAATCGCCGGTGCCATGTATCATATGTACCTGTTCCGAGATAACTCGGAGATGGCAGGTATTGCTGACCAAGAGTTCCGGGGCGGTATCAAGGAGATGCAGACCCTCCTATTGAACAAATATGCTTCAATAGAAGACACTCGGATTAGCTTCTAATGCCTGATAAAATCCAGTCGTTTAAGGTCGTCTCCCAAGGCGGCCTAGACGCCAGTCAAAACCACCTATTGCTGTCTGAAGAAGATCCCGGTGTAGCCATTCGATTGGTGAACTATGAGGTGTCTCTCTTCGGCGGCTATCGTCGTATTAACGGCTTCTCACCTTATGGTGGTGATAGCATTGCTACGGTGGGTGGTACTGAGTCAGACGGACGAGTGTTCAACCTATCCATATACTACGACGACAACTTGCTTCGAGAAGACTTACTTGCATCCCGCAAAGACCGTCCATTTGAATATAGGATGAGTACAACTAGGTCTGTATTCAGTGGAGCGGACTTTAATGGCAGAACTCTATCCGTCACTAACTCTGTTTCGTTGGGAGTATATCTCAATGGCAGTGAGTTGGCTCGATCCCAATACACTATCGATATCAGTAACAATGCTATTACCCTAAACACGGCAGCGGAAGCAGACGACACCGTAGTTATTGATAACCACGAGTATAAATTTTACCGCTTCGTGACTTTAGTTGGGTGGCAGGAATACACAACAGGGCTAAACCATTACACTCGATCTCAGCCTTTTGCGACTGAAGTATTCAGGATTAGGTCTGCACAGTTTAACTTCGGTGATGGTAACAAGATATGTTTCGTCGATGGGGTTAACAACGCCGTAGTCTTTGACGGAATAAACTGGAAAGCCATTTCCCCATCTGGTGCAGGTACCTCTGTCAGTCCCGGTGGAGTTATGTGTTTTGGCGCACCCGAGGTAGTAGAGGTATACGAGAACCATCTGTGGCTTGGTGGAGATAAGACAGACGCATCTAATATTGCGTATTCCACTCCCCGGGATGAGAATAATTGGACAGCGGCGGGAGGTGCGGGTCAGCTTCCTATTGGCTATGACTTAGTGCAGTTTAAGCCCTTCCGAGACAACCTGTTTATCTTCGGTGAAAATGCCATCAAGAAGGCTATAACTAACTCAGACGTTAATGTGCCCTTCATCCTCGAACAGGTTACAGCCAACGTGGGGTGTGTAGCTAGAGACAGCGTACTAGAACTTGGCGGTGACCTAGTCTTCTTAGCCCCAGATGGCCTACGTCCTGTGGCAGGTACTTCCCGTATTGGTGACGTTGAACTGGAGACAATCTCAAAGCGTATACAGACTACAATCTCTCAGTTGCCTTCCGAGTATAACTTGAAGAACTTGTGTGGTTGTGTGATCCGAAACAAGTCTCAACTCCGCTACTTCATCTCTGAACCCACTACCTCATTAGCAGATGCTTTTGGTATCATCGGTGGCTTGCGTACATCTGACCAACGTCTTGGATGGGAGTTTGGTGAGTTACTAGGTATTAGGGCGTCCTGTACTACATCAGGTTACATTGATGGATCTGAGTTCGTCTTTCATGGAGACTATGACGGTAAAGTATATCAGCAAGAGAGCGGAAATACATTTGCTGGAGAGCCAATCCTAGCGGTTTATTCTACACCATTCTTTGATTTTGGGGACACTGAAGTCCGTAAGATCATGCGGAAGGTTAACACATTCATTCGGGCTGAAGGCCCACTAGAAATGAACATTGCGGTTATATATGATTGGTATTCTCCAGACGTATCCAACCCGTCCTCTTACACCGAGGAAAGCCGAGGACAGCCGGTACAGTACCGTGTCCCGGGCATCGACTATAACGCAGCCCTAGTTACTTACGGTGGGTCTGAGAAGCCTATTCTCAACACTCCCATCGAAGGTAGCGGGAACTCCGTACAAATAACTTATGTAACCTCAGGCGACTTTGCACCTTATTCCATCCAAGGCATTGTCTTTGAGTTCAGTATCGCAGGGAGACGATAATGGCTGGCTATACCCGGCAATCTACCTCACAGATTATTAACGGCGCAAACATCACTGCGCCTCCGTTGAACGCTGAGTTTAACCAGTTGGCAAGCTCTTTTGGAGTAACTGGACACACGCACGACGGTACGTCAGGTAATGCCCCTAAAATTGATCTAGCTACCTCTGTGACGGGATATCTCCCGGCTACAAACGGCGGTACAGGCGGAAAGAATAACTTAGCGGCTACTACCAATCCCGGTAATGGTGACGACGCAGATGACGGCTATAGCCGGGGTTCTTACTGGTATAACTATACTGGTGACCGCTGGTATATTTGTATCAACAACACTGTAGGCTCCGCCGTATGGCGTGAGATGCTTATGGTTGAGACCGGGTCTGTAATTGAACCCGGTATCACTGGTGCAGTAGATCTTGGCTCCACAACCTTCAAGTTCAAAGACACCCATCTATCGGGGTCCATGAATTCCGTATCCGCAGCTATATCTGGCAACATGACGGTAGGGGGTACGCAGACTAATACTGGTGCCGCCACTTTTAATGGCTCGGCTACATTCAACAACATCACAAACTTTAACGGCGCATCAAATACTATTGCCAATGCGGCTATCACATCTGGTACCATTAATGGGACTACAATTGGTGGAGCCACTGCCGCTGCGGGTACATTCACGGCGTTGACTGCTAACAACTCAGCTAACCTGACTAATGCTACTATATCCGGCGGTACAATCAACAACAGCGTGATTGGTGGTACTACGCCACTAAACATCACAGGACTTACTGTAGCGGCCTCTACAGGCTTCTCAGGAGACCTCACTGGTAATGTCTCAGGCAATGTTACAGGTAATCTCACAGGCGCTGTGACGGGCGCTGTGACCGGGGATGTAACAGGTAACGTAACCGCTTCCAGTGGATCTTCTACATTCAACAATGTGGTGATCAATGGTAGCTTGGACATGGATGCTACAACAGCGTCCACCATTACGGGTCTGTCTACTCCTCTGAACCCTACTGATGCTTCGACAAAAGCGTATGTGGACCAACAAGTAGCACTCGTTTTATCCTCTGCACCGGCTGCATTAGATACACTCAATGAGTTAGCCGCAGCAATCAATGACGACGCTAACTTTGCTACAACAGTCAACAATAGCATTGCCACTAAGCTCTCTTTGAGCGGCGGCACGATGTCTGGTAATATTGATCTCGATAGCACCAACAAGATCACAAACATGCCGACGCCGTCAGCCAACTCTGACGGATCAAACAAAGGCTACGTTGATACGCAGAGAGACACTCGTCTAGCTACCACTGGCGGCACGATGTCTGGCGCTATCAATATGAACTCTCAGGCTATCACTAGCCTAGCCAACCCGGCTAACAATGGTGACGCAGCCAACAAATTATATGTGGATTCGATCTTAGGCTCTGCTACTTCGGCTGCGGCCAGTGCCTCTACTGCATCTGCATTGGCGGCTCAAGCCTCTGGATCTGCGGCTAACGCACAGGCATCAGAGGATGAGGCACAAGAGTGGGCCACAAAGACCACAGGCACCGTCACAGGCGAGAGTGAATACTCGGCCAAGGAATATGCCATCGGTACTGTTATTCGAGGCAACATTGGTTCAGCGAAGGACTGGGCAACCTACACCGGCGGCACAGTAGACGGGACTAATTACTCAGCTAAATACTGGGCAACAGACGCTAATATTGGTACTATCGCTACGAACATCGACGATCTGGTCAACGTAGCCAATGACCTTAGTTCAGGTAATTTCGTAGCCGGTCAGATATATGACTTCGGGGCCATTACAGACGCTGCCACAGGCACCAGTGGTGCGCCAGATGGCTTCATTGTCACTGTGGCTAACAATCTAGCAGACATACAGACCGTATCTAATGTTATAACGAATGTTAATACGGTGGCCGGAATAAGCGCCAATGTCACTACAGTGGCTGGGGTAAGTAGCGCAGTATCAACATTGGCGGCTATAAGCTCAGATGTATCGGCAGTAGCCCCTATTGCAGCAAATGTGACTACTGTGGCTGGTGTCTCGTCCGACGTTACGGCAGTGGCTAATAACAATGCGAATATCAACACAGTGGTCGGTCAGATCACACCTAACAATAACATTAGTACATTGGCGTCTATTGCCGGAAATATTTCCACAGTTGCGTCAGTAAGTGTTGACGTTACTACTGTAGCTGGTATATCATCTAATGTAACCGCAGTGGCGAATAATAACGCCAATGTCACCTCAGTAGCAAACATCGATAGTGACGTAACCGCAGTGGCGGGTATCGCAAGTGATGTAACTACAGCGGCTACTAACGTCACTGACATCACAAACTTCGCTGATGTATACCAAGGCCCAAAGGCCACCGCACCCACACAGCGTAATAACAACAGTTCTCTAGTGGCGGGTGACCTGTACTTCGACACTACCTCAGGATTCATGCGGTACTACAGCGGAAGTTCTTGGGTCAACATTACCGCACCCACCGGGGATATGGGTAACCAGAACTCCACTAGCGTGGCGATCACAGGCGGCTCTATCACAGGTATCACAGACCTAGAGATTGCAGACGGCGGTACTGGAGCTTCTAGCGCACCAGCGGCTCGTACAAACCTCGGACTAGATACAATGGCTACGCAAGCCGCAAACAATGTCGCCATCACGGGCGGAACAATATCAGTCGATTTTGACTTCGGGAGTATTTAAACAATGGCAAACGCACTTCAGCTACGCCGTGGCACCACCACTCAGCACAATTCCTTCACGGGTCTAGCTGGCGAAGTCACGGTTGATACAGACAAAGAAACAGTAGTCGTACATGACGGCTCTACGGCTGGGGGTTTTCCTCTTGCCCGGGCCTCTGACCTAACTAACTTCGACGCAGATACCCTAGACGGTAAGCAACTTGCTACCATCGAGAGCGAGTATCAGGCATTCGCAAACACAGCGGCAGCTAACGTAGTAGACAGCGCACCGGGTACACTGGACACGCTGAACGAATTGGCAGCGGCTCTGGGCGATGACGCCAACTTTGCTACTACAGTTACGAACAGTATTGCGACTAAGCTAAATTCGAGTGCCTACACGGCAGCGGATGTTCTAACGAAAATCAAGACGGTTGATGGCTCTGGTTCAGGACTAGATGCCGACACCTTAGATGGCGTTCATCTTTCTAATATTGCGAGAACCGACACCCACGAAGACTTCCAATCGAGTGTAACTTTTGCCAACATTAACATTGACCCAGATGGTTATAGCTCTGGTAAATCTGGCGGTTTTGGTACTGTCTATGACGGTAGTGGCTGGCAAGCTCCGGGCTTATTTATTTCTGGGGGTACGGGTAAAGCGGCGGCATTTGCAGCGGCGGGTGGTAATATATACTTCGGTACCCAAGACGGCACAAATACCAATTCAATGTCATCTTGGCTAACTGTTACACAGTCTTCAAAAACAGCATCCTTCGATGGGAAGATTATTGCAAACAGCAATATTATTGCAAACAGCACGCTGGAAATTGAGGAAGTTGTTGAGAAGGTGCAAACATCGACATCAACAAGTGGTACCATCACATGGTATTCAAACTCTCAGGCAATCGTTTATTATACTGCGAACCAGACAGCCAATCGCACAATCAATTTTGTAGGCGATGGTTCTACGACGATGAACAGCTTTTTAGATGTAGGCAAATCTTACACTGCTTCAGTCGTAATGACCCAAGGCTCCACAGCCTACTACCTCAACGCCTACCAAGTAGATGGTTCAACGGTCACACCAAAGTGGTCTGGCGGCTCGGCTCCAACCGAGGGCAACGCCGACAGTCTTGACGTATACACATTCACGATCATCAAGACGGCGGATGCTACTTACACTGTGCTGGCTTCCCAGACGCAGTTTGCTTAATTAGAGGGCCGAGCCATGAACTCATTCTGGATGCCTAAAAAACAGCCTTTGTATGCTCCTATGCTCTCTACCTTTGGGGGCGGGTCGGCTCGTGGTTTTAACCCCGGTGGTGGTGGTGGTGGTATGTCCTTCACTTCAAAGTCTATATTCGATGGAAACTATTCTAGTTATATCAAACTTAGTGGCGCAACAGCCTACAGGGGCATGATGTTTGTGTATGAGGACTATTTTGATACGGGTGATGATCATCTTATGGTATTCAAAGAGCAAGCCTCTACTTGGTTTAATTCAGGGGAATATCGTAGGCGGACGGCTGGCACAACACTGGCACTGCAAAGCACTCCGACTACCTTTACTGGTAGTAATGCCAACATTGGCGGGGCTAGGGATGTTGCCTACTATGTAGATACGAATGGAAATTACAACGTATATGTTTCGTCTTATGCCAGCCCAAACGGTGTCCTTCATTATACGCTTCCGGGCGGCCTGTCAGATTTGAGAAGTGACTGGTCTAACGCAACACATGTAGCGGACTTTACCCCCAGTTCTGGGAGTTCTTGGGGAGTTGCAGTCGATTTTACTCGTCATTATCTCTATCTGGGCACCCACTCTAATAATCTTCTGTGGCGATGGGATATTGACCCAGCAGACGGATCACTTGATTTTAACAGCAGGGCCAGTACACAAGTTAATGGGGCGAATGGTCAGGCCGCTGGTATGGCCGTGGCTTATGATCCGTGGGCAGACGCCATTTATACCGGCACTACTTATAGCCAATCGCCACTAGAGATAGTAGTGCTTGACGCAGCAAATTGGACGCAATCCCCCATAGGTCGGATAACCGTGTCCAACCTTAATAGTTGGGTTAGTTCTATAGGGTGTATTGAAGTGTCTGAAGACACTCTCTATTTCCAAGGGGACGAAAATAGTGCCAGCTCCGTTTCTAAACCTATCACAGCCCTGTCCCGGTGATCTCATCCCTCCTAGCACCGCCCCAAGTCCTCAAACTATGGCCTCTACTTGAACCACATATAGAGTCCGCCCTTCACCACTCAATAGGTGAATATGATCCTTTCTCAATCTGCCTCATGGCCCTGTCTGAACAGGCACACATCTGGCTAACCCGAGACGAAGACGGTCAAGTGATAACCGTAATAGTCACTAGGTTCACCTCCAGCGCACACAGCAAGTCTCTGCTTATTATGACCTGCGCTGGGCAAGTCCCTGACTGGGACACTTGGACCGCTCATCATACAACACTCGAAAAATTCGCAAAGAATAACGGGTGCAATTCAATGCAAGTGTGGGGTCGTCGAGGCTGGGAAAGAAGGCTTCGTCATCTAGAGAGCAACAAAGGTAAGCCCTACCAGCTTCTCTACCACGTCTACAACATGGAGATATAATATGGGAAATCCTTTCCTTACAATGTTCGGCCCCGGGCGGTACCTTAACCCTCGTGCTTCTGGTATGATTGTTTTTAAAGGTTCTAGCGGCCCGTCGCTGGCTGAAATTAAGTCCGCTGTTAAAGAATACGCTGACCCCGAGTTCAAAGACGTATTTAGTGGCCAAGACGACATCAGCGGTGACATCACCGATATGAACTACGACATGAAAACATATTACTCAGACCTAGATGATGCCGTCGATGACGTGTATACAGGCATGACAACCGGCTTTGGTGACCAAGAGACCAACTTCGACAATCTGTCCGACGACGTTGAGGGTGTTGGCGACAAAGTAACTGACGGGTTTAGTGACCAAGAAGACTATATGGACGATGCCTTCGAGGGCCAAGAGGACTTCATCACGGATGAGTTTGGTGATCAACGAGAATACATCGGCGATGAATTTAAGGATCAAGGCGAGGATATTACTGAGGGATTCAAAGATACCAAGGGGGATATCGCTGGATCTCGCCAAGACATTCTAGACCAGCTTGGGGTTAACAAGACAGACCTTGAAGGCTTCCTGAATGACAAGTTTGGAAGTGTCTCTGATATGACAGGCGGTCGTTTCGACAGCATAGACGGCCTTCTAGGCACACTACAGACCGGACAGACCTCTGGCTTCGGTGATCTCACCCGTGATATGACCGCTGGCCAAAGTGATATTCAAACCGCCGTAGATGGTATGAGTGGAAACCTCGACACTTACTACGGTGACCTGTCACAGGGTCAGACAGATATATCCGGTACCTTAGGCGGACTAACCTCCGACTTCTCAACCTTCACCGATCAGTATGGCGATGATACTACGCTGGCTAACCGTGCCCGTAATGACCTACAGACAGGCCTACAGAACGCCGTATCCGGTATTCAGGGCAGCTTGTCAGAAAATGCTGCGTCCACTACGGATCAGATCCAAGCCGCCGCTGATAATAACGCCCGAGCCACAGAAGATGCAGCGGCTCAACTTGATACAAACTTTGCTGATGTAGCTCGGTCTTTGACTATGGGTGTAGAGGCTTCCACCGCAGAAGGCCAAGCAGCGCAAGACGAATACCTCAACAAGCTGAATGACGTGCGTAGCCTCGTAACTAACCAAGGCGATCAGTTAGACGCCAGTGTCCGTGACAGCTACTCCAACCTAGCCAATTCGTTTGATACCCAAGGCCGCCTTATCGCCAACAGCGTAAATGCCCAAGGTCAGGAAACAAAACGAGCCATCGACAAGAATGGTAATCTAATGATCTCACAATTTGATCAACAGGGAAATCGTATTAGCCAGTTTGGCTACGACATGAACCAGATGTTTAGCACCTTGGATAGCATCCAGAATAGCACAATTTATCGCACTGGTATGATGTCACCGGCTACTCAGCCGTATGCTTCTACTCGAGGATAAGTTATGATCCCTGATAATATCAGCGAGGCGGGTGTTCGCCTCGTTAAAAAGTTCGAAGGACTACACAAGGAAGGTAAGGATGGTCTAATCCATTCGTATCGATGCCCCGCCGGAAAGTACACGATTGGCTGGGGTTCGTGCAAAGGCGTCCGCTCTGGTATGCGTATTACCGTAGAGGAAGCCGAGGCTCGTCTCGTAACTGATCTAGAAGATCACGCAAAGGCGATCCACCGCTATGTGGAAGTCCCTCTCAGCCAAAACCAGTATGATGCTCTGACCTCGTTCATTTTCAACGTCGGTGCAGCCAACTTCAAGTCCAGCACCCTTCTTAAAAAGTTAAACAAGGGTGAATACCACGACGTACCTAACCAGCTAATGCGCTGGAATAAGGCTCGGGTAGACGGCAAGCTAACACCTCTGCGTGGCCTCACACGTCGTCGTGCAGCCGAAGCGGCTCTGTTCTCAATGGATGCTAAACTGGCCGGTGATGGTGGGGATAAGATGCCCCAGAAGATCGAGGAAGCAAAACCCAAGCCACTAGCTAAGTCTAAGACAATGGCTGGTGCGGGTGTAGCCGGTGCCGCTACGGCATTGAGCGAGATTGCTCCACAGATCGAGGCCTTAGTTCCATACAGCGATAGCATGAAGACAATCTTCCTGTTGTGTGCTGTCGGAGGTATCGCCCTAGTAGCCTATTCCCGCTGGAAAGACAGTAAGGAAGGCACCCGATAATGTTCGGATTTATCACAGGCAAGATTAAGACCGCTATCATCATAGCCTTCTCTGTAGCCTTGCCTGTGATCTACGTCTTAGGCCGCCTCGGTGGTGGCCGCAGGGTTAAGAACGCAGTCCTGAAAGACGAATTAGAGGCCGCAAATAAGCGGTCTGACTTTTATAAGGCGATGCAGGGCCATGAATCAGATGTTCAAGCTAACGCTCCTCGTAATCGGACTGAGCTTGTTGAGCGGGTGCGCCGAGACGGTCTTTAGAACAAAACTAGAGATCTACTGCCCACCAATTAACGATTACTCAGACCAGTTCAATGAACAACTAGCCGACGAATTGGATGCTTTGCCCGAAGATAGCTGGGCCATCCCAGAGGCTATGTTTGGATACATAAAGTTACGGGATCGAGTGAAATCCTGCCAAGAGGAAAAGAAAAATTATGGCTGATGTATTATCTACACAGGGGCTGATTGGCGATCCCAGCGCATTGCCAAATAGCGTGAACATGGTCGGTAACACAGACGTTACCAATGTGTCTGAAGACATCATCGGAGACCCCGGTGCATTCCTTGAGCGCAAAGACATGAAGCTGAGTGACGAAGTCCCTACTATCGACGCAGATACATCAGGGACCAACATCGACGGTAAAGATCCTCGCTTCAGTTCGGACACTAACGCACTAAGCAAAGACGCCGATACTGTAGGCTACACAAACACAGCCGTGGATCAGGTCAAGAAAGATGCCGAGACATTCGAGGCCGAGACTACATTTGATCGTGTAACCCGTGATGAGAACGACGTAGACGCCGCTACAGGCGAAGTTAGAGACGAAGCAATCATAGACGCAGAAGATATGACTGTGGACATGACAGGGGCTGGTACAGGGCGCAACGAGGATGGTACAGTTAACCAACTCGGCGTGGCTGTTAACGACTTTGCCTCTCAGGACATTTCAAACGTAATCGACACCTCCACAGTAGCCGGTAAGATACTGGCCCAGACGCTGGGGGAAGGTAATTACACCGACTCGAAGCAGACCGTAATGGGTCAGCTAGAACTTATATCACAACAGTTCACAGGCCCAGACGGACAGCCTAAGATCCCTACATGGGCAGCGGGTATTGCTCGTAACGTGAACCGTACATTTGCCTTTACTAATGCCGGTACTGCCGGACAAGCCGCCATAGCCCAAGCTATGATCGAGGCCACGCTACCTATTGCCCAGCAAGACGCCCAGATCTTTAGCAGCATTGCTATGAAGAACTTGGACAACAAGCAGCAAGCCACAATCAACAAGGCGATGATCCTATCCAAGCTCGAGTTAGCCAACCTAGACGCCCGGATGAATGCGGCTCTGAACAACTCTAAGAACTTCATGCAGATGGATCTGGCTAATATGTCCAACATCCAGCAAGCTCGAGTAATCAACAGTCAGTCCCGGGTACAGTCTCTATTAGAAGACGCTAAGATGACTAACGCCGCTCGTATGTTCTCAGCGGAACAGACCAACGACATGAATAAGTTCTACGATCAGCTTGATACGAACATCAGCATTTTTAATGCCGAGCAACTAAACGGGATGAAGAAGTTTAATACCGGAGAGGTGAATGACCGATCTGAGTTTAACTCCTCGCTCGAGAATGCCCGTGAACAGTTTTACCAAAACATGCAGTACAACATCGATCTGTCCAACGCCAAGTGGCGTCAGTCGGTAACCCTGCAAAATAACCAGAACAAATTTGATGCCGCAGCCACCGACGTGAAGAACATGGTAGGCCTTACATCCGAGCAACTAAATCAGATGTGGGATCGTTCAGACGCACAGCTAGACTGGACGTGGAAGTCTTCTGAGAACCAAGCAGACCGGGACATGAAGATGTTCCAGATGAAGATGGAAATGCAGATGGCCGCAATGAAGGCCAAGGCTGACAAGAAGAAGGGTCTATTTGGTGCTATTGGATCTGTAATGGGTTCAGTGGCTGGGGGTATGTTTGGAAACGGCGGTATGTTTGGTGGAACTACAGGTCTTAGTACATTACTAAGTCTTTGGCCCTCAGACGAACAACTCAAAGAGAACATCACCCGCATCGGAACACACAAGTCCGGTCTCCCTCTCTATAAGTGGGATTGGTCAGAGACTGCTAAATCCATCGGCGCTGAGAAGTTCCACAACGTAGGTGTGATGGCCCAAGAGGCTATGAAGACACACCCACACGCCGTGTCACGTCACCCGATACACGGATATCTTACAGTTAAGTATGAGAGGCTCCAATGAGATTTGAAGAAGCCGTAATCAAGGCCATTCGCTCCTATTACCGGGGCGAGGTTCCTGAGAAGACCTTCGAGGTTTTCCCCGACATGAAGTACACCCCACAATATTTTGCAGACTTCGAGAAGACCTTGATCGAGGACTTGGGCGATGAAGCCGGAGAGCGCATCGACGACTCAGAAGAAGAGGAGATCGAAGATGAGGACTGAACCTGAATTTGATGGGCCAATCCCCGGCGAGAACTTCACCTCTGATACTAAGAACTACCCGTGGCACCGTCCGCCTGAAATTACAGACTACGACGAGGCACTAGAGTTTGCCGCTAAAGAGTTTAAGAAGCCCAATGCTCTAATCGGGCTTGAGACCATGCTGGCCAACGGAATTACAGTAGCAACTATGACCGACTTCTACCTTACCCGAAACGTGGGGCTAGGTAAGTGGACGCTAGACTTTGCCCTCGTGATTGCTGGCCCTGTGGCCAAGACCATCGAGCTTATCGCCGTTCAGGCGGGATACGACTACGAGATGGGTATTGATGAAGAGATTACCGTAGCTACCAAAGAAATGGTGGCCGACATGGTGGAACTCATAGGGGAAGACGAAGAGGAAGAAGAAGGCCTCGACGACACCCCGGGAGAAGTTATGCCGGAAGAAGATCCCGTAGAAGGCGGTGGTCTTATGTCCGCTATGTCAGGTCTGGATGATGGTCCTGCCGACAAAGATACCCAAGACGAGATGCTTGGATACTCCGAAGAAGAGGAGCCAGAAGTAGTATGAGTTATGGTGAATACAAATTCGGAGACTTTATGAAGAACTACGACGTAGGCGGTCCAAGTGACGGCCTTGTGGGGTTCGCAGAAGGTTTTGCGGCTGGTTTTGTACCTGCATATGCGGCGTCTAATAAGGCGGCTGCCGACAAAGAACTGGCTCTAGCTAAACTAGATAAACAAGCTGAGATTGATGCCGCCAAGGCGAAGGCCGAAACAACCAGCGAATATAATGAGATGATGAAAAAGGCTAAAAACATCGTCTCTACGCTGACGTTGCCTCCCGGGGTAAATCCTAATGATGCGGTGATGACCGCCTACACGATGCTTAATGGCGGTATATCAGACAACACGGTGTTCACTCAGTTAAGTAAGGCGATTGAGGATAAGACATTGGTGTATTCTGATGAATCTCCTACTGAGACAGCCCCCCCGACTGCCGCAGAACCCGTCCCAGAGGCTGCCCCGGTAACATCACCTCTAGATGATGAAATGAACAAGGCCTTCGGTAAACAATCCGCTGTACAGCCAGCCCCAGAGCCAGCACCTACAGTCGTATCACAAGATGAAACACCGGCTGAGACGGACGGAGAGCCTGTACAAGAGGCCTCTCTCGGAAGTGAATGGGCGCAGAGATTTGTAGACCGGCAAGAAGCCCGTATCAATGCTGCGTCAGAGACACAGGTAGCATCCCTAGAGACAAAGACTGACGTAACCAACCCGGATGGTCTGGGTGGTGGCTCTGATAGTGCCGCTGATATTGTTCTAGCAGACGCAGATGGTGTTGCCACTCCGTCAGAGCGTACCGCAGCGACTGTGCGAACACTGAAGATTAACCCTCTGGCTAAAACTGCCGCCGCAGAAGAGATCGAAATTAATAAGATCGATGACTACGAGAAAGCTATGGCCGCTGTTGTAGCACTAACGGGTGTGGCTGGTCAGGAGGAAAAGCTGAAACGTGCCAGATTCCTTCTAAAGCAATACACCGCCACCCCAAAGATTGGTGACATGAACGAACAGCAACTTGATGCGTTTATAAGACTGACAAGCTCCATAGGTACTATGCCTCCTGAATATAAGGCAATTGACGCTCAAGTAATGAACTCACTTCGGGTACAGGCTGCCGACTTCCTCAAGGATACTCGGAATAAGTCTCTACCGTCACTGTCCTCTACAAACCCAGATGAACTCCGGGGTGTTCAGAGAGACATCACGACAGGTCGTATAACCAACGTATCTACAGTGTATAGGGACCAACTGGCTGAACGTATAAAGGCTCTAGACATAAAGGCAGAAGCGGAGCGGGTAGCTGGCCTTACGCCAGAAAAGGTAGTCCAAGAGGCACAACGTGCATTTATAGCTGGACTATCCCCCGATTTGTCTTTCGAAGACAGGAAAGCCGCTATTCAGAATTGGCAGTCTACTGAGGGACAATTACTTCTCAGCGTCATGCGGTTCACCGATAAGCCAGATAAGCCTCAAGAGATCAGTAACTTCGAGGAGGCGCTGGTAAATGAAGTCATGCGCACACCCGAATATGAGAACGCAGATAGTGCCGGTAGAGAGGCTCTACTTGTCCGTGCTAAAGGCCTACTCACTAGCCGAGGAAATGACACTCTAACCTCAGGTGAATTGGCACAGAATCTGGCACAAGCTCGTCTTGATCTTACCTCAAAAGACCCCAAAGTCGTGGCGGATGCACAGCTATATATAGATGTAGTTTACCCCACCCAGAGACAAGCACTAGCGGACGTAAGCTCTATTGGGAAAACGCCAAATAGAGACACGGTAGCCATCTTAACTGATGGTAGACGTATTGCGGTAATGTCAGACGGAAATAATGGGTATACTGATCTTCAAGGCAAACCCGTAACAGATATCCAATCTATTACTACAGAGAAAATGTCTGATAACACTAGGGCCGCTGTGACGGCCATTAGTGGTCCTCTAGACGAACAAGCCGCTAAGATGGCTGCGGCAGTTAACGTCGCTACCCTTGGATATGAACTCGAGAAGATGGCCACTGAGTATGAAGGTGTTCTAACCCGAGTAGGCGGGGCACAGGCCTTCCTATCAAGCGTAAAAGTGGAGATAGGTGCCGCCTTGAATATCATTGGTGAAGCCAGCGACGATCAAGAGCTAAACCAAGAAACTGTCCTACAGAAAGTTAATGATTACCTATCCAACAGCGCACTGAGCGAAGAAGAAGCCGCAATGGTTAAAGAATTCATGGCTGCGTCTACTCGTTACATCTTTGCAGCGGGTAAGGCTCTCGGCCAAGAAGGTAATGGCTTCTCTAACCAAGACTATAACAATATCAGGTCCGCCCTACTCAACAGCAATAACCTGAAGAGCTTTGGTGGAAACATGCGTACCTTTGCTCGTGAGAGACTTACGGATGCCACGAGGACTGCTAAACAACTAGCTGGTCGTACTGGAGTTCGTCAGGCACAGGACTACGGTGGTACTATTGGTAACGAAATATTTACTGCGGACCAATACTTCACAATGTTGGCCGACGGTGTACCAGATGCCGTAGATTACATGGCTTGGGCCTATAAAGGGGCACCTATTGAAGTAAATCTTGCATCCGGTCCTGATACACCCGCAGGGCAGATATCTGGAAACCTGTTTAACAAATATGTAGGTATATACAAAAATACCGACACCGACGAGGGGAAACAGGAATTTGGGAATAACCTGCTAATAGCACTGACCTCATTGCTGGGTAGTCCAGAGAAGGCTCAGGATGAGTTAGACAGGATTATAGCCGAATCGAATAAAGGGGGTGAATGATGGAGCCTGAAGTAACCGTAGAATCCCTTTTGAAAATGGCGGAAGAGACAGGAGATCTATCTACAGGTGGCGAAAGCCCCTCAATAGAAGATCTCTTAGAAATGGCCAGAAAATCTGGGGACATGGAGAAGCCAGACGAAAACCCACTCTTTACCGCAGACCAATACTACGCCCCGCCCAGCCTACTTCAGACTATGGGCATCACTAGCATTGACGAAGATGACCCTATCTATCGAAACCTGATGACTAACCCGGACTTCCGTGAGGCGGAGCCGTCAGAACGTCGTCGGATGTTCAGGATAGCAGTAGATGATGCTAACCAAGCCTTATACGAAAGGCAGGGGACAGAGGCTGACGTTGGGCCTATTGCAGATGTACTGGGTGATGGTACAAACCCAAGGTTTCAAATGGGTGTGGATGCAGATGGACAGGAACAGAAGTATGTAGTCCCGGCACCCAGCTCCCGTGGCGCAGATATGATCTTTGGTGAGACTGGTGGCAACGTGCTTCGGTCTATCACCGGAGGGGTAATGCAAGCCGGTAGAATGATTGCAGGTCTACCAGAGGCAATTGCCGATCAGGTAGGTGATGATGAAGAAGACAACGCCGTAAATACTACCCGACAGAATTTTCCTCTAGCCCCACCAGAAAATCAGTATGATGCGATGGGACAAGAGATCACCTCCATGATCGTAGGCGGTATAGGTGGCGCTGGGCTAGTCTCTAATTTGTCTAAGGTTCTTGGCCTTACTCCAAAAATGGCAGAGTGGACATCTAAAGCGTTAGCCAAATTAAAAGGCAAATCCCCCGCAGAGATAGCAGACGCTGCCCGTGTAATGTCACAGATACTTATTGCGGGTACGGGCGCAAACTTAGGGGCTTCAGCTACAACACCAGAAGAAACTAAGCCTCTCTTTGGAGACGAAATAGTATCTAGTTTGGGTATATCCCCAGAGGACAACCGATTTCTGGCTAACTTTTCAGACAACGTAGCCTTCTCAACTGGACTAACCATACTGGGAAGGTTGGCTGTAGCGGGTGGCAGAGCAATCAAGAAGGTAAGTCAGGGCGCATTAGCCGCCAATAAAAACTTCAGAGACCGTGATATAGGCCTCGTTATCCTGTCTGGACTAGACCCCAACCTAGTAGGCGCACCCGCAGAAATTATCGCCCAACGGGCTAGAATTATGGGTGAGGTACTTATCAAAAACAAAGAATTTACCTCAGAGCTACTTTCGAACAAAACCATACCATTAGACAGCCTGACCGCCTTACGGGCGGGTGTGGATGAGTATGTAGACCGAGCTTACAGTTTCCAGAAAAGTCTCATGGGCACAAAGGAGTGGGATAAATTTCGTTCTGATCTAGCAATAAACATAGTGTCAGAGATGAATAGTCTCCGTGTATCTAGGGCTTCCGCCCGTGAAATTATAACTAAAGAAGGTGATATGGCGGCAGGTATGGCCGACGCTTTCACTGGGACAGCGGATGAACTTGCTGGCGCAGCCTCAGATGGATTAACTCGCCCGGGTGTAGACCTAGCCGCAGAGCAACTTGGTAGGCCTGTAATTGACGCTGTCGAAGACGCCACAGAAAAACTATCAGGTGCCACTGCTACCCGAGACTTAGTAGGACAGCAGCTTGAGGTTGCCGCCAGCCGAAATGCTGTGACGGACGCTCTCCTTGATGCCCGTAGAGGTAATGCACTAGGTTCTGATCAAACTATGAGGGCACTCCTAGAGAAATTATCTGGTCCAGACCTATATAACTCATGGCAACGCTCCTCGTCTGCGTACAAAGATGCGTTTAAAAATCTACCAGACGACATACCTCTGCCAGTTGAAGAGTTTGTGTCTCTAGTAGAAGCATCGTTCCCTGATCCTAAGATGTGGCCCAACCTCATCGATCAAGTAACGCTGACAGAGACTGTCGAAGACCCGCTAAAGACCCTTCTAGCTTTGGTGACCCCAAAGGCTGATGTAGGTACCGCTGGCATGAAGTCTTCGGCTTCCCCCGGCACTTTAACGGTAGAGACCTATGAGGAGATGGTTCAGAGGCTGACGGACCAAGGTACAAGTTTTAAACAAGTATATACTGAACTGCGTCCGGCATTGGAACTCCGTATCAGAGCCTTACGGGCACAGAAGCTAGATACTAACGCTGCGCCCCTTATAGCATTGAAGAGGGGTATTGATGCTATTGCGGAAGGAATTGGAGACCCCGCCTTTATAGACGCTAAAACCAAGTATATGGAGCATGCAGAAACATTCCTCAACACGCAGCCTCTCCGTGCATACGACACGGCGGTCAAGGATATTGTGGAAAATGCCCCGGGTCCAAGAACCGGAATACCTAAAGGGCAACCAGATGCCTATAAGGCTGGGCTAGATGCTCTAAAGCAGTCTGTAGACGAAGACTTCACTCCCTATGCAGAGGCCTTTATTCGTGCCTTAAACCAAGGCGCTGACCAAAGCCTGAACCCAGAGTTGTCTGAGGCTTACATCGGACTGGCTATGAATGCCCTTAGTAGGTCTCTAGAAGCGGGTCAGACTGTTACCTCCCGTAGCATACGGAACGCCACCCAGCCGTTTGTAGATCAACTAAAGCGCATCCGTGGCGGTGTATATGAAAGGTGGGCCTCCGTAGTACAAGACTTAGAGGCACTAGAGGCTGGCCTAATTACCGCAGATCAAGCGGTAGCTAACCTAGCTAGGGAGAAAGCCGGAGTTCTGTCTAATGCTACTAAGGACGTAGCCGGAAAGTTTGTATTTGATCTGCCGGGAGTACCTAAGATTAAGGATAACCCGCAGTCTGTCTTCAAACAAATCTATAGGTCTGCGGACTCACCTGACATTACTCGTAGGCTACTAGAGGCTGCCGACAGCCAAGGTAACCCAATGGTGCGTCAGGGCATGCAAGCGGCATTTATTGATGACTTAGCCAGCCGGTTATTTACCAACAAGCCAATGGCAATCTCCACCAAGGACACTTCAAAAAATTCTATGCAAGTTTCGCAGTCACAGCTTGTTGGGATTCTAAGTGACAGATCAAGCCCAACCCTAAAGACACTAAATATACTTTTCGCAGATGACCCCGACAGGGCAGCGCAGATCGTAAGTATGCTGGAGATCCAAGAGTTAATTGCTGGATCTAAGAATTTAAGAGGTGACCTAAAGGGTTCAAGCACGGCAATAGACAGCAAGATTACCTATGACAAAGATCTTACTAAACTTATGGACCGTATTATCACGCTTCGATTTGGCGTTCTAAATACAACCGCCACGGTTACACGAAACTTAGTTGGGGCACTAACTGCCGGTTACAAGGGTTCCGTACAGGAAGCAGCGGAACAGACAATCAGATTCATAGCGGCTGAACCTCTAGAATTTGATCGTGTCTTGAAGTTAGTAGCTGAAGGTAAGGACGCTGATGCAATGCAGATTATGACTTACTGGGCCTCTCGAGGGGCGCTAGGTGGGGCCAAAGTTCGTGGATCTACAGACGAACAAACCCGGGAAGCACTACCCGTAGAATAGAAACAACCCCTCCGGGCTTTCGCTCGAAGGGGCTGCTATCTAACTTGAAAAGTGACCAAACCTTTCAAGTATTGTTATACCTATACAAGGCTCTGAGGTCAACTGTCCTCAGGGCTTTTTTCTTGTTCTACCTCGGGTTCTGGTCGATTTTTCTCGAACAGAGACACCTCGAACAAAGACCGATTTAAGAGCCAGTGCATATACGGAAGGCTGTTGATCGAGCTATTCATGTATACTTGACCGTTGTTATCAAAGCCACAAACCAAGACGGACTGTAGCTTCTGTTTCTTGGCCTCTTTAAAGACCTGATTGATTTCTTCCATGATAATCTCCTAATTCACGGAGCCAAGGGTGTAGAATGATACTTCCTCGGCGGGGATGTCGTAAAACCGCTCTCCAAAGGGCGATTTATAGTTGGGTACTTCTACGCAAGGCGCAGCGGCCACTGTCTTACGTCCTACCCTAGCCACTGCATGCAATCCGGCGTTGAAAACGAGGAACTGCGTGGGTTTAGTTAGGAACTTGGCCTTTCGAACGGGTATATGCAGCGTGGAGTAGCTAAACTGCACCCCATGCCAGCTTTTCTTGACCTCTACCTCACAATAGAAGGTCTTACCCTTGCCTCTGACCACAAGATCGACGCCAAATTGATCCTCGTGGTCCTCACAGTGGTATCCTGCGTGTTCCCAGAAGGCTTTAGCCCTATCTCTGGCCGGGGCATCATACACATCAAATTCATGCTGCTCGAATTCTTTGTACATCAGACATATACCCCTTTTGGTTTTCAACGTAGGCTACATCGAAGCCACGTTGCCATTCCTTGTGGTTCAGAGATCCACTAGAGAACGGTGAGTTAAAAACGCCTTTGTGGAATGCTTCGATCCCTTTGTTAAAGGCTCTTGTTAATGTTGGGTTGCTCATAACCTACCTCGTTTTTAGTAAGTCCCTGCGTATTTGATCCAACTCTCCATAAGTGGTACGGGGTAATTAAACCCCGCACGAACCTCCTGTTCCTGAGATGTCGCATATGTCGTGTGTCTCAACATGCTCGTCAAACTCTTCGCCTAGCTTTTCAACGGCCTCTGAATAGGGGACAGAGGTAAGAGGCTGACCGCCTCGGCTGCCGTCTGGATAACAGGTGAACCCTCGAAGGCGTGGAGCATACTTCGCTAGTGTCTGTGCGAACCTATCCACCGTACCCTCATTGTTGAGTTTAGACCCCCATGCAGGAAGGTTGATGGTGGATGAGATGGACATATCAACATAGTCTTGTACATCTGCTTGGAATGCCATTCGACGCTCGTAGTCGTCTGCTAAATCCAAAGCACTCTCAACATTATCAGGATGTGCGCCATATCTGTCGATTAGTTCCTGTGCAGCGGAGTCTACTACATACTGATATACCCAACGAGTGTTACCTTTGAGATAACGTCGCTTATACGCCACAGCAAAGATTGGCTCTACGCCTGTAGAAGTACCGGCAAGGATGCCAATAGATCCTGTTGGTGCAATAGCACGATTGGCCACTGGACGGCTGATACCAAACTCGTCCGCAGTTTCTCTAGATACTTTATCGCTGACGCCTTTATAGACCTGCAACCACGAGTGTAGTTCTGGAGTTACCTCGTACTTGGACCCACGCTGGATCAACCACTCGTGCATACCCATCAGGCCTAGACCCAAACGACGGTTCTTCTCACGAGTTTCGTATACCTTGTCGTAAGGCAGCTTGGCTTTAAGTGTGCCGCAGATAAGGAACTTAGTACCCAACGCAACGATGTCTGCCATCTCATCGATGTTCTCGATGCGGCCCATATTGATAGAGCCGAGGTTGCACACGTCACTATCATCTGCCGAGGTTACCTCAGTACAGGCGTTGCGCAGTGTGTCGTTCTCTTTATCAAAGAAGTTAAAGGAGAAACCCGGCTCGGCAGACTGCATAGCCTGACGGACGTTCTTCATAAACACTTCACCTACTTCACCTGTCTTGTAATAGTTAAGCAGCCATTCAGTGTCGTAGTTCACAGAGATGTTGGTCATGTCCAACGGGGCAGGGAAATTAAAGTCTTCCTGCTTAATATCCCATAATGTCTTTCCTGTGCTACCCACAGGCATGTTGGCCCAATCTTTAGCACCTAGAAACTCGTGAATATCGCCGTGCTTCCAGTTGAGGCTGGCATAGATAGCACTACGGCGTGATCCACCCTGCATCACACGGCGGCCAATCTCATTCAGCATATTCATTTTGGGGATAGGTCCGCTTGCCTGACCACCTGTTTTAGCGATAGGAGATCCGCTGGCACGGTAAACAGAATAGTCTACACCAATGCCGCCGCCTGTCATCAAGGCGCTCTCGGCTTTCCACGATAGGTTGGCCCAATCCTCACGGGTGTCTTCTTCCGCCTTCAGAAGATAACAGTTGTTGAAGAATTTGTTGGGCCGTCCTGCATAATAGAGATAACGGCCACCGGGAATGAATTTCATCTCACGCACATACTGTGTGAGTTGATCAATTTCTTCTTGAGATAGAAACTCTCCGCAGACATCGTCAATCAATGTCTTAGCTAGTGCATCCCACGTTTCTGCACCTTCGTGCTTATACTTGTGGTTAAAGATGTCTTCACTAAATTTGGATCGAAACGCTGGATTAAGGTTGGATTTAAAACTGCTCATTTGAAGTGCCTCACCGATTATCGCCTGATCCTTGGATTACTCCACGGGCCAGTCTGCTATTTAATTTGTCTAGATTTTGTTGGGCTATTGTTTCCATACCGATGCCCAAGTCGGTACATAGGGCGGCTATATACCAAAGAACGTCACCTACTTCGTGGGAGATGGCTTCACGCTGCGTGGGGTCGAAGTGTCCGTTATTGTCACGCAAGACCTTCTTGACCTTGCCAGCTACCTCACCTGCCTCTGAGAACAGCCCAAGTGCGGGGTACACGATTACATCTGCGTCGTTGTAGATGGCGGTCTTAGAGGCCTGTGTCTGATAGTCTTCAAACCTCATTAGAATTCTCCCCAATAGCCTCAATGATTTGATTGATGTACCATTTGGCCTTCTTGAGATCCTCGACTGCATTGCCTTTGTAAGCATGACGCCACAAGTATTTCTGGGCATTGCCGTGGCAGTAGGATTTGAATCCCTCTTCGCCCAGTGCGTGATAGATTGCCTCAATGCACTCGATGCCACTCTGGTTATAGTGGGGTGGATGATTGACCATATCTGACTGAGTTTCCCCGGTCAGAGTAAGTCCCGATAAATTTAATGTATGCCCATTGGTTTGCATATCTTCGCCTCAGTTTAGTTTGTTCTTGTTGAATGGGATGATCTTTTTGTTTGCCCGTGCCTCAAGCAGTTCTTCGTCTGGCTCGAATACCCACTCTTCCTCTTCTTCACTCTCTTGGAGATCTCGAAGCATCCTTCCAATGACAGAAAAGTGGTCCATTGAAGTGTTGAGAGACAGGTTCAGGCCGTTCAGTAGGTCGATGAAGTACAGTGCCTTGTCTTCATCAAAGTCTTCAGAGAGGCTGTGCCCGTAGGCTACCTCTATTTCATCATCGTCCAATATTTTTAGACGTAGGAGTAAGGTGTTTTCCTCTAGGTCCGGGAAATTATCCATGTTGGCCCTTCATCATCTTAAAGAAATATTCTGCATCAATTACGGCTAGGGGCTTCTTCCTATCACCTTTGATAATTGCTACGGGTTCTGCCCCTTTGGGTGCGTTTACCTCGGCCTGTTCCATCACCTTGTAGACAGCGAAACTCTTGAAGGACTTGCACTCGATGGAGAGCGGTAGAAGGCGTCTGGCAGCGGGACTAAGGACTATGTCTTCACCGCCAGCGCCCATTGATGTGGAGATAACATCCAGCGGCTCGAGTTTGGGAAAGGTCTCGTAGATCTTATCCCGCACCCACTGTTGGTGCTTTCTCCCTTTGGCCTTTGCAGAGCTAGTCTTGATTGCCATCGAGGACTTCACCTTCGTACTCAGTGTACCAGTAGTGTCTGGGGTTTTTGGCCTGAGACAGGGTCTGGGGAAGATGCTTGGCGTGTGGCCAGCATGACCCTAGATACGAACAGAACCCACACTGAGAAGGCAGACGCTTTGATCCAGTAGGTTGCTTACGGAACGTCTCGTCCTCTGGCTCGAAGCAACGCTTGAACTCACCGTCGATGTTCTCAATCTTGTCTTTGATTGAGTCTACGACTTGCTCTTGCCTTTCCTCACTCTGAGGACACTCGACGAACTTCACATGGCCGGACGATTTATCCACCACTATCCATCCACCGGGCTGCTTCTGTTGGGCCATAGAGTAGACGTACAACTGGTTCACATAACCAAAGTCGTCACTCTTATCTAAACCCTCAAAGCCGTTGCTCCACTTGTGAGAGAAGGCCCACGGGCTGGCTGACTTTGTGTCCCAGACCTTATCGTCAATATCGATATCGGACTCGCCCTTAATGGACGTGCCTTCGATCTCTAACGTGACCTTGTCCTTACCGCCTGTGATGTTGAACTTGGCGGCACGAAGTAACACTTCGATGATACATTCAATAGCATCACCGTGCATCATCCGTATTATGTGGTTGTAAGGCATCCGTGTCTTAGGCTTACCCATCTTCTCCATCTGTAACTGACAGAGAGGGCGGCCAGTGTTAGAACCACGAATGCGAAATGATGGCTCTGGCTCACGCAATAGCTGCTTTGCCATAGCCTCTTTCCACATTTCACCAGCGTCATCGATGATCTTGAGGATCTCCGCCTTATTTTGGCGAAGATCTTCGTTGTCATTGTTCGATAGGCGCTCGGTAAATTGCTGGAACTTAACCTCGTGCGGATGTTCCATTAGTCGTGATCGTCTTCGAGATCAGCGTCCAAGGCATTCATGGCTTCCATATCGATAGCATCAATACCACCTAGTGCAGCATTGTACTTCTGTTTGATCCTGTCGTTGTCTGACGAAATCATTTCAGCGAAGCGAAGCATGGTCTGGTAGGTGTCGTCGTCCAGAGGCACAGGATTTAGTAGGTCTGGCTCATAGTCGAAGGTATAGTATACCACAGATCCCATCTCTTGTTCAATTGATTTCACCGTCACCCAGAAGTCTTTAAAGTCACGGCCAGAGATTTTCTTGATCACCTGATCCTCGAAGGTCATGTAGTTGCCACGCTTGTTCATCAGGATCATAGGCTGGTTCTCAATGACCACCTCTTCACCCTCTGCGGTGACACCCTTGTAGGATACTAAACCACGAAGCTGGCGGAACAGATTGATGGTAGAGAACTTGGCCTTCTCTTCCTTACCCCAGTCTTCCATCTGCTTTGACGTAGGCTTACCACACCGAATGGTACCTAGTTCATCGATAGGCTCCATAGAGAACCGTGGGATCATAATGGTACGGTTCCGAGGCTTCATCTCCTCTTCATCGAAGTCGATCCACTGAAAGACTTGGGACAGAACCCGGATCTTCACCTCTTCAGCGTAGACCTCTTTCTCCAAACCTTTGACGTAGAACATACCGATCTTGTCTTTGATCGAGCGGCCTTCTTTGTCCTTGCGTTGATAGTTGATTTTCAACTCAGGTAGACGGTTGGACGGCGCACGATCACCGCCGCCGATTGGGGCATCATTTAGGCCCAGAATTGCGTTAAGTTTTGCCATCTCTGCGGCGTTTGCTACTGCTAAATCACCCATTGTGATCTCCTCTTCATTGGTGCGGCTAGGGTATAATAGTTAAGTGCGTCAGTCAACACTTAGTTCGGTCTGATCCATCCAATTTGGTCCGACAGAACCCTCTATATCCAGAGGTAGAACTGCTTCATAATTGAAGCGGTCTTTCATCTCATCAGTGACACCTGTCATGGCCCACTTCAGTGCTTTATTGACTGCATCCAGTTCGTCTGGGTGTAT
>Ga0209251_1000217_pt1 | contig 52794 bp, 45 predicted proteins | sample SaaInlV_100m_DNA_6_FD_184665 | JGI IMG/M metagenome (GOLD analysis project Ga0209251, IMG submission 184665) | Marine microbial communities from expanding oxygen minimum zones in the Saanich Inlet - Saanich Inlet SI073_LV_10m_DNA (SPAdes) (version 2) | ecosystem: Environmental > Aquatic > Marine...
GATTCGCGCGGTGCAAACCGTCGATTTCATGACCGCGCGCTGGGCACATCTGCCCTATGAGTTACTCGAGGTGGTTTCCAATCGCATCATCAACGAGATCTCGGGTATCTCGAGAGTCACCTATGATATTTCAGGGAAGCCGCCGGCCACTATTGAGTGGGAATAAAAATGTTTAGTCATACGAGTGTGCGTTCGGGCATCCATGGTTATGCACTCGCGATGCCGCTAAAGCGGTGGCAATGTTCATGTCGGATACCATCGCGATGAGCAGTGTTTGCAGCACCGTCGTTATGATCAAGGAGCCCTCGGAGCTACCAAAAGCGCTTACTACCACGCTCAGGGGTTAGGGAGCCGGTTGGGTGGCCGCCAACTTTTCTCTATTTTCGCATTTGAACCTAGCAGCAGACTGCAAAAAAAGCTTCTCACTTGTATGTTGGGATACCCGAGCCTGTACGTCTGCGTCTAGCGGTAAGCCCCACGTTTTAATCATACAGGCTAAGATTACGTACATGCCCTGTATCGCCATAATATCCATGATTTGTTGAACACTGAAGTAATGTGCAAGCTCAGCTTGGGTGCTGGTAAGTAGGCAGTGGTGGTTGATGAGATCGTCAACCGCGCCAAGTAAAATTGCGTCGGCGGGGGGCAATTGCGTCGGTAAAGTGTGATGCAGAACACGCTCAATCTCTTCAATTGCGAGGCCGCTCTTCAGGCCTCTGTCCACATGGGAAGCCCACTCGTACCAGGCGCCCATATGAACTGCTACGCGCAAGATGACTAACTCGCCAGCTCGATTTCCTAGAGTGCCGCCACTAACTGAGTGATTTCTAAAATCCCACCAAGCGCGGAGCAAGTCCGGGTTATTGGCCATCAATTGGTGAACGTTGATGGGAGCCCCTTGAGTGTCTCTTATGATGTTTTCTAGATCTTTGTTCCAGGATGCAGGGTGCAAAGGCGCGCATTCAGGCGGTTCTTTGGTCATTTATACACTTCCAATGTCAGTCGTAATAGGCGCTAAGCATGCCTCAGTTCATTGGAGCGCTCAACACAGAGAAATACTTGAATGGGCTTGCACAAAATGTCATAGATACAATTTTTCGGCTGAATTATCCTTATATAAACAGTTTAAAAGGATATTTTTGATCCGAAACTAAAATGTATACGCTTGCATACATCGCTGTTATCACATATTGTCTTTAAAATATTAGGGCCTGTAAGTGCGGTCTAAAACTCAATGCCAGGCAGCGGGAGCTTTGTAGTATGTCCAGAATGAGTCAGCGTGGAGATGCGAATGGCCCCTTGGCTGGGGTGAAAGTGCTGAATATTGGTACCTCCATCGTTGGGCCATGGGCCGCCTCGATATTGAGTCACTTGGGGGCAACTGCAATTAAGGTTGAGCGGCCAACCGGCGAGTTCATTCGTCGACTGCATCCGATGCAAAATGAGATTTCGACGTGTTACACAATCAGCAACAATGATCAACTGTCAGGTGAGCTGGACTTGAAACAGCCAGAGCAGTTTGAGTCAGCAAAGAGACTGGGTGAAACAACCGATATATTGATAGAAAATTTCCGTCCGGGTGTGACTGATCGCATTGGACTTGGATATCAATCTTTGTGCAAAGCCAATCCAGCGCTGATCTACACCTCAAGCAGCAGCTGGGGTGATGTTGGCCCGATGCGCGACAAAGCGGCCTTGGATCCACATGTCCAGGCATTTAGTGGTTTTGGCGGATTAAATGGCCCTCTCGGCGGGTCTCCGGAAATGCTGCGGTTCGTACATATGGATCCAGCTGGGGCGGTGGTTGTTGCAAATCTTTCCCTGTTGGGACTATTGGGTCGAGAGCGTTTTGGTCAGGCCTGTCATCTTCACACGAGTCATTTCGCAATGGGCATCGCGATGCAAACTAACCGTGCTGCCGAAGCACTGCTGGCGCATCAGAAACTTGACGTACTGGGTAGTGCGTCATCAGCAAGCGCACCCAATCAATGTTTCAAAATGCTCGATGGGGAATACATCGCGGTAGCCTGTGATACGCAGTTGCAGTGGGAGGGATTTTGTCGGGCGCTCGATATTACAGATCTCATGCGGGATGTTCGTTTTTTGACTAACGTAAATCGAGTTGAGAATAGAGTGACTCTTGCAAAGCTGGTGGGAGAAAAAATTCAGCAAAAACCGAAGAGATGGTGGGTAGTGCAGTTTGAGAGAGAAGGTGTTCCACATGGGTTTAGCCTGGATTTTGAGCAAATTAGGCACCATCAGCAGGTCGTGGAAAGCGAATATATTATTTCACTGCAGTCTGATCATGCTGGTGAGATGTTTACCGGGGCGGTGCCATGGCAGTTCAGTGAAACAAATGCAGAAATTGAATCATTTTTAGCGAGGCCAGGAGAGCACACTCAACGGATCATTGATGTTGGCTTCGGCACTGATGCCTCCCCCGTTAAGGAGGGCGATGACGCTTACGTGCCCCCGCTGACTGGATTGAAAGTGATTGATGCGACGCAAGGTTATGCTGGTCCATATGTTGGGTTGCTTCTCGCAGAGGCTGGCGCCGAAGTCATTAAAGTTGAACCTTTAGGGGGAGACTGGGCCAGAGAGTTAGCGCCACAGACCCCTTCTGGAAACAGCGCGCTTTTTGAGTCTTTTAATCGAAATAAAGAATCTATCTTCATCGATTGGATGTCAGAAAGTGGCGGGACCGTATTGAGTGATTTGCTGGAAGGAGCGGATATATTTCTGGAGGACTGGGGCCCTGGTGTCGCTGACAAAGCGGGTTTTGGATACGAAGATCTTGCAAAGAAAAATCCAAAGCTCGTGGCACTTGAGCTGAGTAATTACGGCGACAAAGGGCCCTTTCGTGACCGCCCTACCAGTGAACTGATTATTCAGGCGATGACTGGATACCTTCGCTTGCTCGGGAATCTGGGGGAGCCGCCTGTGCGAGTAGGGGCGGATATCGTGGCTACCTGCGCCGGGTCGATAGCCTTCACTGGGCTGCTATCCGCACTTTACTTTCGTGAAAAAACGGGTCGTGGACAATGCGTGAGTACCAGTTTGCTGGGTGCGATGATGTTTCTTCGCAGCCACGAGTGGGCGGCTATGACGAATCCTGATCAATGGTTGGGGGATTCCTACTGTACGAACGAAACCGACCCTCCACACGACGGTTATCAAACTAAAGACCGGCCTGTTTACATGAGTCCCTCGCCTTTATTGAAGTACGAAGAATTTATAGAAATGATCAAAGATCTTGGTGTGCACGATGATCTGGTTAAGAAGCCTGAGTATCGAGAAAACTGGTGGGACACCTTTGGTATGGGATATTTGGCTCGAGAAACAAAATCGACTTGGGAAAAACATACCACTCGACTGTCGGCTCAGGAAATCATAGACATCGCAGAGAAATACGAGGTTTGGGCAGTAGAGTTCGCTGATTTAGGTGACTTAATGAATCATCCTCAAGTAGAGGCTATTGAGCTTGTTCACGAGTTTCAAGGTATGCGATATGTGCGGGCGCCTTGGCGCGCTCCTTGGGCGCTACCCGCAATCACGAAAGCCTCCTCTAAGCATGGTTAGCGCGCTTGCGATATCGCGGAGTAAAAAAGCGACGTGCCAGAGCTGGAGCCCGTAAATAAATGAGTAGAGGATGAAATGAATCTCGATCTGCCCGAAGAAACTCAGATGATACAAGACACGGTGAGACGTTTTGTGAACAGTGAGCTTATTCCTCTCGAAAAGGATTTTCCCGATAGGATCAATTCTGTGGATTTGCCTGAGCGGCTTCATCGTGATCTGGTGAAGAAAGTGGAGGGGCTTGGTCTCGCAGCAATGGATGCACCAGAAGACGTGGGTGGGGCAGGCTTGGGCCTTCTAGATAGCTGCATTGTGACTGAACAGGTCTATCGCAGCACAGTTGGCCGTGGCGTTTTTGCTATGCGTTTCGCGCCTGTTTTGTATGACTTGGGTACTGCAGAGCAAAAGGAAAGATATTTGTTGCCAATGGTGTCTGGACACTTGCAGGGGGCCAGTGCATTCAGTGAGCCGCAAGCAGCTGGTGATCTTGCCGGCATCCAGACAACATTGGAAAAGTGTGACGATGGATGGATTATAAACGGCAACAAATGTTGGATTTCCTATGCGAAACAAGCGGATTTTATTCTTGCCCTGGTCCGCCTAAAGGGCACACAGCGCCACGAAGGCTTAACGTGGGTGATCGTCGAAAAAGGCACGCAAGGGTTCTCCGTTGGTCGTGAGCAAAAAATGCTTCACGGTCAATCAACTTATGAGGTTTTCTTTGATAATTGCGTCATTCCAGATGACCGATTATTGGGGGAGCCGGGCCGTGGTTGGGGGGCCGGTACGTCATTCCTCTATAAAGCAAGATTAGGTATTGCAGCGCGTTCTTTGGGGATAGCTGACCGATGTTTAGCGCTGGCGGTTGAATACGCAAAGCAACGGCAGACATTCGGCAAACCGTTGTCGTCTCGACAGGCTGTGCAATGGATGATTGCAGACTCTGCCACCGAGTTACACGCGGCAAGGCTCATGGTTTATGACGCCGCCTTTCGAGCCCAGCGAGGCGAAGAGGTCACTCAAAAAACAGCGATGGTGAAGTATTACGCAACCGAAATGGTAGGGCGAGTGGTGGATCGTGCGGTTCAAATACATGGTGCATCCGGCCTCTCAGACGAGACAATTTTGGAGAGATGTTATCGAGACGTGAGACCTATGCGTATTTACGAGGGCTCTTCCGAAGCGATGCGAAGCGTTGTTGCCCGAGACTTACTGCGGTGATGATTCGACCGTTGCAATGATGTTTTCTGAATTACGCTCGTAGCGCAGAGTTGACGAGTGGCATGACTTTCTCAGCGGTGAGAATCATCGACTGTCGACCAAGCTCATAATCCGTCCAATCGTGCCCGGCGTAAACGAGTTGTCCGAATTCTCCAACGTGTTGTTTGAATTCGAGAATTTGATCTGCGACGCTTGAAGGGTCCCCGTAGATCACTAGTCGGTCCAAAACGTATTCAAGTGTAATGTCGTCGTCAGGCATATTTTGATCCTCCTTGAATAGATTAAGGCGACCGCTGTCTCTGAATTTTGTCAGCAGTTGTTCGTAGTAAAGAACATAAGGGCTGTTGGCATCTCGGGCATATCGTTTGGCGGTTTTTTCATCTTTCGCAACGCAAATATTTTTCGCTACCCGCCAGTTAGAGGGATCAGCACTTCTATTACCTTGCTTGCAGCCTTCCTCGTAATTTGGCCAATGCGTCTTCACCCATTGGGGAAGCAAGAAATTTGCTGAAATAGGGTCCCAGCCTCTTGCCGCCATAGCGGTAACACCTTTTGAAAATGGGGCTACCACTGTTCCGACAATCGGTGGGTGAGGATGCTGAAAGGGCTTAATGATTGATCCTTGACCAATCTCGGGAAGCATCGAGCGTTCGGTGGTGACTGAAAAAAAATCTCCTCTCAAATTGTAAGGTGCGTCAGTTGCCCAAATATCTAAAACCATATTAATACACTCAAGAAACATGGCATTTCGATCTTTGTCCAAGTTCCCAAAGACTTCAGCGTCAGAAAGTAATCCCCCAGGTGAAATGCCGAAATTCAGTCTGCCCTCTGTCATGTGATCCAGCATCGCGACTTCCGCAGCGACTCGAGCGGGGTGCGAATTAGGTAGATTTACCGTGCCTGTGCCCAGCCTTATATTGTGCGTTTCGTAAGCGATGCTTGCCATGAAGGCGACAGTCGAAGTGATATTTTCAGCGAGGTCAGTAGTGTGTTCTCCGCAGTAGCCCTCTTTAAATCCAAGTTTGTCGGCTAAGATGAAGGCTTCCCGATCTTCCTTGATGCACTGGCTGATCGGCTTGCCTACTGGATGAAGCGGCATAGTGAAGAACGACAGATCCATCAATCTTTTCCCAATACATTTGATAGAACGAGTATCGGCGAGACCTATTGAATTTAACAATTAGATTAAATAATGATGTGCATTACCTATCTTGATGCTCCTCTACGGTACATTGGTGCCAGTTTATGGAGACACTCAGTTCCTTCCGCAACAAGTCTGAAAATATCTTTGATTCGGGGGACAGGCTCAAGGAGCGTTTTTCAATCATCACGTAGTCCACCAGCAACGGTGCATCGGCAATCGGATTCAATTTTCTTACGTCGCCTAACCTATCGTTGAGACAGATTAGCCCCGGCAAAATTGTTTTCCACTCTGAAGATCCCACCAGCTCAAGTGTTCCCAGCATCGAGTCTAATTCTAAAATCTGGTCAACTTTAATATTTTGTGTCTGAATAAAAGCGTCAATTTTAGGTCGGCGTGTATTTTCAGAGCTAGGCAAAACTAATTTTAGTGGCTCATTCTCACTGAGCTTCACTGGTCGCATATGTTCATAGGGCTGACTGGCCGCGGATACAAGGAACTCTCGGTCCGTACCGAGGTAGGTATTTTTTGTTCTAAGTTCTTCCCCGCTGGCGGGAGCGGGGACGATCGCAAAGTCGAGGTCGTTTTGTGCCACATCTTGGGTTAGCTGTTCGCTGTATGCTTCTACAACCTTTGTTTTGACCATAGGGTAGTCGTTGTACATTGCCTTCAAGGCACTTGGCAGTATTGAGCGAGTGAAGGTGGGGATGAGGCCAGCGCAAACCGTTCCGGTTAGCTGCTGGTCCATGCTTTGCATTTCCCGCATCGCTTCATTCACGTTTCTCAAAATGTTTGTGGCGTGAATGTAAAAGCGCTGGCCCTTTTCGGTGGCGGTCACCCCATTCGCAGTTCGGTGAAACAGCGCGCCTTTAAGCTGACGCTCTAAATCCTTAATCTGCATGGACAAGCCAGATTGAGTGGCGTGCGCGCGAATGGCGCCACTGGTTATGGATTTCGCCTCATACACGGCCACAAAATATTTCAACTGTTGAAGCTTCATTTAATGTCCCTCGGGCGGACCAATGCATAAGAAAAATTGATGCATTGCATATTATAATATTAGTTGATCTGATGCTATAGATTGATTTACTGTCCTTAAAAACTTCATCCGAGATGTTTCATGTCGCAGCAGCTTAAGATCGAAATGCTACCTGATGTCGCTCCGAGCGCCCTGCGCGAGGCATTGGGCAGATCCCCAACTGGGGTCGCCGTCGCGACCACCCTGGATGATCTGGGCAGGCCGGTTGGGTTGACGATTAATTCTTATAACTCGGTCTCATTAGAGCCGGCGCTAATACTTTGGAGCCTTGCGCTTTCATCGCCGAGTGTTAATGCGTTTCGCGATTATGGGGCGTTTGCTGTCAACATCTTGCATACGGAGCAGAGCAATTTATGTAAACAATTCTCTCGATGGGCGCCCGATAAATTTGAGAATGTAGATTGGTCCAGAGGCTATCGAGGCCTTCCTGTTCTCGACGGCGCAATGGTTACCTTCGAATGCGACACGTACCAGATAGTGGAGGGCGGCGATCATGAGGTCTATATGGGAGCAGTTAAACGAATCCATAAAACGGACAGTTCCCCGCTAGTTTTTCATAGGGGCCGGTTTGTTGAGCTGGCAGACTGTGAGGTTTCGCCCTGAGGTTGTGCGGGTCAGAGTGCGAGTAACTGCACGCAAAGGGTTACCCAACCAGCACGACCTGTAAGTAGTTGGCTCGGAAATATTATGAATCATAGATTTGAGAATGAGCTTATACAGACGAAGAACCTCCGCCTATCCTGTAGCGTGAGCGGTTCCGAGCACGCGCCATGGATCACACTCGCACATTCTCTCGCTACTGATAAAAAAATGTGGGAGCTTCAGTTACCTGCCTTGAACGACCACTTTCAAGTGTTAAGTTTCGATGCGCGTGGTCACGGGAAGAGTGATGTGCCCAACGGGCCTAGCAGTATGAGTGATCTCTTACAGGATGTGCTTGGCTTGTGGGACCATTTTAATATTGCGCGGAGTCACTTCGTCGGCTTATCCATGGGTGGGATGACGGGTGTTGGTCTCGCATTGAAATATCCTGATAGGTTACTTTCATTGGCAGCCTGCGACTGTCGACTTGATTCGCCAGAGTTCTTTAAAAATATGTGGGATCAACGTATCGAAACTGTGAGGAAACAGGGCATGCAGGGCGTTGTCGACGCAACGATCGGTACTTGGTTTACTCAGCAGCGCCTTCTCGCTGGCGGAGAATTGATCGATCGGATCAGGAATATGATTACCAGCACAAACCCCTCTGGCTACATATCCTGCGCCCAGGCTCTGAAACATCTGAGTTATAAGGTGTCCCTCTCTGATCTGCGGGTGCCCACGCTTTATCTGGTTGGCGAGCACGATGGGCCGCATCCAGTTGAGATGGAGAGTTTGGCCGCTCTCTCTCCGGGAGCGCAATTCTCGACGATAGCGGATGCTGCGCACCTCAGTAATCTGGAGCAGCCCCAGCGGTTCAATGCTGAACTCATGTGCTTTCTGAAGGATTGATGGAGGGGGAAAACTACCGATAGAGTCATTTTTCAGTCCCGGTATTGGGATAGGTAATCGATATTGAGAATTTGAAGCTCGAGGCTGCATCCGATCAAACTAATAGTTATGACCTGAAAAAGGAAACCGGATTGAGACACTGTGACACGTTATTGCATGGCATGATTTTTACCATGGACTGTGAACGGACCGTATTTACGAATGGGTATGTGGCCATTACGGATGGACTCATCGACAGCGTTGGTAAGGCCGAAGATTGCAACTATATTGCCGATGAAAATGTGGGTGGTGATGGATTTGTTGTTATCCCTGGTCTGGTAAATGTGCATGGCCATCTCGTGCAGGGGTGTATGCGAGGAATGGCTGAGAATACAACCTTTGAAGAGCGTTTCTTTGGCTTCTATTACCCAATGACTGGAGCCTGCGACGAAAGTCGCTCTTATGTATCGTCAATGCCGCCTATCCTCGACCTAGTTCGTCGCGGTGTCACGACCACTGCAGATGATCACTTCACCCACGTGCATAAGGATTCCGTCGAGGGCGTATTGCGCGCAGTCAGGGATTCGGGAATTCGCTGTCGGATGGCTAGATTAACGATCAGTGATGAGGATGCTGTGCCCCTGCCGTTTCGGGAGACCATAGATACTGCTTTGTTGGAAACTGAGCGAGTAGCAAAGCAGTGGGAAGATGATCGTATTACTGTGACCGCGTCTACGATAGGTATTACCTACAGTGCCCCGGAAGAACTTAAAGAACTGTCGGAATGGACCAAGGCTAATAATCGACAATTCGATATTCATGCTCCCGCGGTATTCGATCAAAAATATTTGGCTACACGCCGAGACTGGCGCGGTGGCTCTTTCGAGTGGTTGGATGATGCCGGGATTCTCGGTCCGAATGTCATTGCCGCTCACGCACAAAATCTTCGTCCCGGTGAGGCAGATTTGATTAGGGATAGAGGCGCTACCATTTCTCTTGTGCCAGATATGGAGCAGGTCCTTGGTTTGGTAAGCTTCGATGCGCGGCAGTTCTTGGAACGGAATGTGACCTGCGGACTCGGCCTAGATGGGCCCGTCGTGGCTTATGGTCATGATTTATGGGCAGCTATGAGAAGCTTCCTTACGGGGCAGCGGCTGGGTGATGAATATCGCCGCCGATCTGGTGACGCACAATCCAGCTGGACCGGTGAAGAGGTGTTGTGGGGCAGTGCCGAGCAGGCTCTGGAACTGGCGACAATTGGTGGGGCTAAAGCATTAATGATGGATGATCATATCGGGTCCCTGGAAGTCGGAAAGGATGCGGATATAGCTGTTATTGATCGCAGGGGAGAGACTCAATTATCTCCGCCCGCAGCGATTATCCCGAATCTAGTTTACGGCAACGGTCCTAGCCCAGAAGCTTTCAGTAGGGTGATGGTCAAAGGCCGTTCAATTGTTAAAGATGGTGAGCATTGCACCGTAGATCGCTATGAGGCAATCAGCAACTTAGATGCTTTACAGCAGACTTTGATCACGGAAGTAGAGGTGGAGCGCTTTGTGAGAATGCGATCTCGCTACAGCTGGGTATAGCGCTAATCTAGCGTGTCGCAATACATTAATGTCGCTAGGGGTTAGTGCTCATTCTTAGCATACGCGATATTGAATAATTCCCTTCATGGCACGCAAATTCATAGAGATCTCCTGAGGTGACTCCTCGCTCCTCATGGTCGTTAGTTAAGGGGATCCGCGCTGTCCATGGTGCGCTGAATCGAGTTGGATCCTCAATCGTAAACGTATAATCAATGGTTTTCATATCAATGCGGGTGAAGGTTTCTGTCAATCGCAGGCTCGCGGATGCGGCTCGCCAGGGTTTGGCCCAATGCCAACTTGCTCTGTCAGCGTACCCCTGACTAATCACGACTAAGGTGTCGCCCTCCCAGTGCCCCCTTGAGTCTCCAAGCCATTGCTCTACCGGCGGCTCCAGGAAGGGTCGCCCGTCCAATGGAATGATCCGGTACTCGTGATACATCTCTTGCGCAATCGCAATATGGTTCCGAGTCTGAAATATTTGGAAGTTATTGTTATAGGGATGTTGTGGATAGAGCGCTATTCCATCCGTAATGCAGCGCTCTCCCGTATCGAAGTCATGGTGAGAAATGGGTGGTTTATTGGGGCCCGCATTTTTCGCTGCACTCGTTTGTTCTCCAGTATCCTCTATCCACGGGATCGTGCCATTTTCAGGCTTTATGATTAAAGAGATCTGCCCGTTAGTAAGCGGTTTTAAGCCAAGATCAAACCACGCTTCACGGCCGCCGTCACCGTATTGCTCCAAGACCCGCTCCTTAAAGCTGGCGAGCTGTTCTTCGCTTAACGAATGTATGTCCGCAAGCTCATCGGGTCTCTGAAGCGGTGTTGATGTGGCATTGGTCCAAATTCCCTCGAGATCGGGGGTGTCGTATGACGTTCTAGGGGCTTGATTCGCCCTAACAGCACAAGGCGTGCTCAAAATAATGCTGAGAGTAACGAAGCAAAAACTGCTGCGAATTGTAAGTATCAATTTCCGTCCCCCATGCTTTTCCTCGTTATGGGTCCGTACATCATCTCTTCAGCAAATTCGATACACCTGAAATCAAGTAATTGGATGTTGTCTTCGATTCTCCGGTAGAGCGGTAAACGTATTTTCCAGGGAGCGGTAAACACTTTCTCGTCATATATTGTGGCTTCATAGACCAAATGATTCGGACCGTATGGCGTATATCTCTCAATAACTTTGAGTGCATCGCTATGGAAGTTGCCCGACCTGTCGAACCAGGTATCAGGAACCTGGTGTGTGACCTCTACTACCAAGGTGTTGCCATCCCAATGCCCTTTAGAAAGCCCCATCCAGCTATCAGCGGGGGAGTCCATGTGCGGTCGATTCATATAAATCGTTCTGCTCGCTCCAGCGAACTGATAAGCGATGAAAATATGGTCGCTGGACTGAACGATTTGAAAAGGAAATGGCATGTAGGTTGCCCGGGGTATGCCTGGCATGAAGCATTTCCGGGCAGGGTCGAGGTTGAGGCGATCGTTATATAAACGTGCTCGTTGCGCGGCAGCCCACGGTTGATAGGGGAGCACATTATTTTCAACAACACCTTGGCTTGGCGGTGTTGCGTTCAGAGCGCCCATGCTGGTCAGAGGCGGGTGGGCCGCGGAATGCCGCTCGATATTCCAATATGCAGCGCTGTTCGCCTGCCAAATGCCATTGATGTTTGCTGGGTCACTTGCGGCCATATTCTCGGAAGAGACGTCTGGTCCCCAATTGAGCAGTACAATTGAAGCGAGGTAACTTAGCGTAAGCTTTATCCGCATGAACAGACCTTTTGATGAGTGGTTGGAATGCCGTTCTCTCCTGAGGTTAGCTGAAAATACTAGCAAATCTGCCTTTAATTATCGTTAGATAATTAAAGGGGGGTTTGATAGGATATCAGTAAGGGTATTGCAGACACGGGGTCCTCTATGGAGCTGCTGATATGGCTCGAGGGCGGCACGGTAGCGACTTGGGTTCGTGAATCTTTGTCACTCTGGGCTTTCCCCACCCTGATTGCGCTCCATGCGCTGGGTATGGCTGGCTCGGTGGGATTAAGTATGGCGATTTGTCTGCTAATTCTGAGGAGTGTGGACACATTTCCAATCAGCCGCGTAGAAAGTTTCTTCAACTTTATCTGGCTGGCTCTGGGGGTGAACTTTGTGTCCGGTGGGCTGTTGCTCGTTGCAAATGCAACCGAGCTCCTCATTCTGCCGGTGTTCTACATAAAGCTCTTCTTTGTACTTTGCTCAGCTTGGATTCTCTTAAGGCTTAACAACATTGTGTTGTTATCCGCTACCGTTGCGGAGGAAAGTGGTTGTCGAAGCCGCTTGAGGCCTTTGGCGCTAACGTTGTTGGGGTGCTGGATAGCTTCGGTCGCAGCTGGTCGATTAACCGCTTATCCCAGTCTCTTTTTGGGCTAACAGATGACGCTCCCTGATGTCGTTTCTCGTTGATTTCGTTGCTGGTCATAATTGGGTGTGGCCGCTCTGCGAAATCCTGCACTTCCTAGGCCTCACTTTGCTCGTCGGCATTGTAGGGCTGATAGATCTTCGTCTGATTGGTATTGCGAGTAATGTCCCATTGGCTGACCTTTATCGGCTAGTGCCCTGGGCGTTATGGGGATTTCTAATATGCCTTCTTACTGGTGTGATCTTTTTGCTCGGAAATCCAGTTCAAGTGCCCTCTGATGTATTGATAAAAACAACATTTCAACTAAAAATGATATTTATTTTAATTGGCGGGACAAACGCATTATTTCTATTGGGTCTTGAACATGACTCGATACAGGGGCGGACCAAGGACGACGCGATAAGCCCCGCTAGACCGCAGAAAATCGTAGCGATAATCTCATTGTTCTGCTGGTTATCCGTTGTTTACTTAGGACGAATGCTGCCCTATGGCGACTCGTTTTATTTTGTTTTTCACTGGTGACCTTTGTTCACTATGACCCCAACGAAGGCAAAAAAAATCTGTGATAAACATTTGAAACGCCTATCGCTCACTAATTTATCGAGGGTCATATCATGACTAAAGATAGTTGTAGATTCGCATTATTTTTCTGGATATCAACTGTTTGTTGTGAGGGCTGGGGCCATCACTCCTTCGCGGCCGAATTCGACGTAAATCGCCCAATTGAGATAGTGGGTAGAGTGACAAAGGTGCAGTGGATTAATCCGCATGCGTGGATTCATGTGAGAACAGAAAGGGGCTTAGGAGAAGAGGGCTTGGGAGAAGAGGTCTGGATGATAGAAGGAGGCACGCCCAACACTCTTTTCAGGCGTGGCATCAATAGGGATACAGTACCGATAGGTATTAAGGTCATTGTTAGGGGTTACCAAGCAAAGAGTGGGGAGACGATTGCTAATGGCAGAGAGCTTATGCTTCCCGATGGACGTAAGTTGCTGTTTGGTCCCTCCAGTGGTGTTGCTTCGGGCCAAGATTCAAAGTCGTTTTGATCTCAGTCGACAATCTTATTTTTTGCTGAACGAGTAAAGAGGAGTCAGGGGCTGTATGACGGTTAGCGCAAAATATTTGGATGTCTTTCTGAAAGGTAGCGCTATCGTCTTTTGCCTGTTGACCACGTCGTGTGCGCTAAATCAAAACGATCAGGGTCACTCGGAGATGGCGCTGACCACAAGACAGGTAATGAACTGGGTTCTTGATCCCAACGCAGACTTAATTTGGGATTCTGCCGGTTTCGAGATCACTGCTGACGGTGTCGAAGATCTGGCGCCAGCCTCGGATGAGCAATGGCTGGCTGTAAGAAATTCATCCGCCGCTATCATCGAGGTCGGAAATATTCTGCTGATGCCTACTCACTACCGAGACGACGCGGTTTGGAGCCGTTGGGTGAGAGACCTGCAAAGTACCGGTATGCAACTGCTTGCAACCGCAGAATCCCGGGATTCGACGCGATTATTTAGTCTGGGGGGGGAGCTTTTTGAAGCGTGCCAAAGTTGTCACGACCACTATATTACCCAATAGAAAATAAATCCGGTTAGGGTGCGTGAGTTCCAGCGATTATTTGGGTATCAGAGGAAGTAGTAGGTATGACGGTTCTGTCGAATGGGTATGAATTGTGGTTGTGCCGGAAAAGATATGTTCAGGCCTGTCTATAGGATCGTCGTGTAAAAAAGGCCCGCAACCGCGAAGCTCATTTTTGAAGTTCGATAGACGATTGCCCTTTGCCAGCGCATTTTCATAGTCTTTCCCCCTAACTGAAATACCAATTCTGAAGCCTGCTGGCACCACGAGGGAGGTAGGCCAAATTTCTATATCTAGGGCAGCCTTTTGCTGCGGAGCTAGTGGCTGATGTTCATCATGGCTATGGTAAGGCCGCCATAATGTTGAAAGCTCTGGATCTAGCTTCCGATGCGAGGCTCTCAACCAGCCCTGACCGATCGGAGTGTTGGGGTCGATAGCACCTTGGAAGACCACCTCCGTTCCATCTGCAGAGAAAACGCGCAACACAGCGAATATGTCAGCGTCTGATGTCGAGGAGGAGACAACAATTTTGAGTGCACTTGGGCCCGTGACCTCGGTATCAGTGGACAGGGGTTCGGACATAAAAGTCACACCGTCTCCCGACGAATCAAAAGCTACACTTGAAGATGCTTTCGGCGGCTTATCGCTGAGGCTCAGGGTCTTTGCATCAAGAAAAAACTTTGTCCATTGGGTTCTTGGGATAGGCCAGTCTTCCTCCGCTCGCTGCTCGAAGCCGTCTACATGACGGATCTGAAGCTGAACGCGGGGCTGATCCAACCAGTCGTTATCCTCACCTTTTAGAAAGTACCCGAAAAACCGTTTTTGAAGCGCGACGCCATAGTCAGTGTAAAATTCAGTCCAATGTTCTAGACCGTGAGCCTCAAGCCACTTTTCGCCTGAGGCGGCTCTCATGAATCCTTCAAAGTTGCCTCTTGTATGTAGGCCTTGCCCTCCCCAGTTTGCCGCAGTTAGAAGAGGCGTCTTGATGTTTGACCACACCGCTGAGCGTTGTCTATGGTATTCATTATCGAGTGGATTCGAGCGAATTTCGGCGCCGAAATCACAGCGGTTATTGGCAAGCTCTTCATCGCTGAGAGGCGACAAACCGCAGACCGGTTTTCCGGTAACTCTGCTGACGGGGCCGCGATCCCCCAGGCCATGTTGTACATTTTTAACTTGCATGTCATACCAATTGTCCCAAAACGTATTGAGTATTCCGCCGTGGTGAGTCATGTCTCGATACCAATCCGTGGCGCCTTCCCAAACACACATCGCGCTGAGATGCGCTGGTTGTAAAGAAGCTACCAACCAGGCATTTATCCCGTAGTAGGACACTCCATTAAGGCCCACTCTGCCATTGCTCCAGGGTTGTACTCCCGCCCACTCTATGCATTCGGCGAAATCCGCCGTTTCCCTAGGGGAGAAATGGTCAATGTAGCCAGGAGATGCGCCGCAGCCCCTTGAATCCACGCGAACACACACATAGCCATCAGGCACCCATTTTTCGGGATCAACCACTTCCCAGTTTTGATACTGATTAGTCGAGCCGGCAGGAACGTCTGGGTGCTCATCCACCATGCGTTGCCAAGCGCTTGGATAGCCGTCTTGGAAAGCGAGTCCTTTTCCATAGGGGCCGTGGGTCAGGATCACCGGGTATTTGCCTTTATGCACGGGGCGAAAAACGTCCGCCTTGAGCTCGGCTCCATCAGACATTTTTATGGAGACGTCCCACTCGATGCGCATGCCGTCTTGAATGATGGAACTCACAAATATGCCCCTCTGCATAGAGTGTTATTAGTCACTTCGAGGAAGTCATTTCATGAGTAACAAAACGCACGATATCAACAGCGTCGGCACTTCCAAATCCACCTTCCAAAGCGGCAGAGTAACTTGTAAGTGCGGCATTCGTAGTGGGCATGGGTACGCCAGCTCGTTCTCCGGTGTCTAGCATAGAGAGCAGGTCTTTTTTCATGCTGGCAACATCGAATGCCACATCGCTCGGTTGCCCAAGAATCGTTGGGGTTTTGAGCCCTAACACCGCGAGTGCCGCCGAACTGTCCTGAATGGTCTCCAACATGAGTTCCAGGTCTAAACCGCCTTGGTTCCCCATTGAGATAGCTTCTGCCAGAGACCCCCAATACACCGCGAGTGGCAAGTTGACAACGAGTTTAAGTAAGGTGCCCTTTCCGGTCGAGCCAGCGCGCACTATTCGGCGACCGAATACCTCAAGAACCGGTTTTGCGCGTTCAAAGTCTTCGTCACTCGCTCCGCACATGATTAATAAATTGCCCAGTCGCGCTGGGGCTACGGTTCCGGAAACGGGGGCATCAATAAAGTTTCCCCCCGCCTTGCTTACCGCGCCAGCAATAAACTCAACGGTAGGTGGACGCAGAGTGCTCATATCGATAAAAAGTTTCTGTTTGGCGTCAGTACTCAAAAACCCGCCTGGGCCTGCGAAAAGTTCGCAGACCGCAGCATCGTCGCTAAGCATAGACACAATGATTTCAGATTTGGTCACCAAATCGCAGGGCGTGGCTGCTCTTTTTGCTCCCAGCGACACTAGATGATCTGTTTTTTTTGGACTTCGATTCCAAACGCACAGGTCATATCCAGCTTCCATCAGAAGCGGAGCCATCACTGAACCCATTTTTCCAAGACCCGCAAAACCAATCGACTTCATACTATTTTTATCCAGTAGCGCCTAATCTGGGACATAGGCAATTAGATCGAGCAAGGTATTGGCACCCTCAATGATCATTGGACCACCCGCGAGGCCGATGGTCGTCGAAACCGGCTTTTGCTCGGGGAAATAGCTGGCCCATTCCTGAATTGAATCTGAGAACCACTGCAGATCATTATGAAAACAAACCCTTCGCACTATGTTGTCCACGGATGTACCAGCTGCTTCACAGATGTAGCCGATATTTTTCATCATGTAGCACATCTGGTTTTTGCCGGGTGATCCATACCATGGAGCGTTAATGTGGCGGACCATACCTTCGGCTAATACTCCGCTAGAGTCGAAGGCCATCTGCGTGCTAAAAAAAAGAAAGTTTCCCGCTTTTACAGCTTGAGGTTCGTGGCCAGGCTGTGGGGGTGCATGATCAGTTTCTACAGTTTGTTTCGTAATCGTGGCGTCCTCGGCAAGGAGCGTGAGAGCTATCTCTACTCTGCTTCCTGCGGTACCCATGCCCATATAGGGCACCACCACTCGCGCAGGGGGATTATGAGGAAACCACGTTTTCCACACGTCATCCATTTCAGAGAAGTCCTGAGCATGGCCGATATAAACTTCAGCTTTCACAGCCTGCTCCAGACGCGTCCCCGCAATCTTCGCGATCTCTGCCAGTTTTTCGAGTGCGCGCTCCGTCTGTGCCGCAACGACTGATCCACACCACGTGCGCGGCGAGTCAGTTATGCCTTCTTTATTCGACGGGTTGGGTGGATCAATGCCTGATTGTGCGCCTATGAAAACCCAATCACCTCTGCGCAGAGCTGCGGCCGATGAATCTTGGAGAGGAGGTATCTCTGGCGGTGCGGAGAACACCTGAGAAACCAGATCGTCGTTAAAGCAGATCATGTCGACCTCAAGTTGTGTACCTCTCCACATAAGCTCTCGGCAGCCGACTGAGGAAGACGGAGGGCAATCACCTACAAACTTCTGTCGTGAATTTAAGTATGGTTGGATATTTATTTTTGGCCAATTATTGCCTTTTGAAAACTGCTTTAGCGTTGGGTGTGGGCTGGCGAAATATTGCCATATTCGAACCATATCCTTGTTGATGTCACAGCCCGTCGCTTCAATCGTATCTACTAGATTTTTTAGAACATAATTTGATTCGAGTTCTAGCTGGCTCTTTAAAAAATAATTTTCCATTCGTATTTCGGGGGCGAGACCGGTCTTCATATCGCTGGCAAGCTGCCCTGCAATAAATATCCAGCCGCCAGCGGAAATTGCGGGGCTATAGGGCATAAGTGGTTTTGGCACGCCAGCTTCAAGGCCGGGCCATATGGCTTGTGGCAGGGTGCCTGGCTTAGTTTTCTGTTGCCTCATAAGTAACACCTCAGAGGATAAGTTGTTGGCATATGGAGTTGGTATCCACTGTCTAATTAAGGACTCTTGGTCGAAGATTGACGGTGATCGTTGGCATTGTGAAAAATCTTAAATATGGCTGCGGTATCGAGGTCACCAAGGCCAGATTTAACAGCCGCTTCGTAGAATGCTTCAGTGGCCGAGAATAGCGGTGTAGGTGAACCCACTTCTTCGGCAAAGTTTTTTATGATCGCCATATCTTTTTCCCAGACAGACAGTTTCATTGTTGGGGGAGAGAAGGTGTCTGTGATCATCAGTGGAGCCCTGAGCTCGAATATCCTCGAGTTCCCGGCACCTGCTGTTATGACTTCGCAAAAGGTATTTAAATCGAGACCGCATTTCGTCGCTAATGTAAGCGCCTCTGCGGTTGCGACGTTGTGTATGGCGACCAGTAGGTTGGCCACAACCTTTGTTTTGGTGCCCTGCCCAAATTGACCGACGTTGAAAACTGCTCGTGAAAAGCACTCGAGAATAGGAATAAGATCTTTAAGGCTTTTTGCATCACCGCTAGCGTAAACTACAACGTCTCCGGTTTCGGCCTGTGCGCCAGTGCCACTAATCGGACAGTCGTAAAAGTTGATGCCGGCATTTGCGAGGCGATCGTAGTTGTAACGCTTGCAGTCTAAAGACAGTGTGCTGAGATCGATTACTACTAGATTCTGTAAGCGTAGCTGGTCATCCCTGATGAGTCGCGTGACTGTGTCATCAAGCGCTTCAGGGCTGGGTAAGCTGAGAAAAACGACATCAGAATACTCGCCCACGGCGCGCGCATTTTCGAGGGTCTTCACGCCAAATGATCTGACTCTGGTTTGGCAAAGTTGATCGGGGTCATACCCCACTATCTGATAGCCGCTCAAAGCAAGATGGCGGGCGATAGCAGACCCTATAATTCCTAATCCGATGACGCCGATACCTAAAGCGCTCTCAGGCTTTAATGCTTTAGATGGTGTCATGTCTTCGCATTGAGAGGTGGGCCTGGCTTTCCACCTTCGAGTATGGTGTCAACTGCTCTGGAGACGATCTGCTCAAAATCGCGGCTGACCGTACTTCGATAAATGTGTTTGCGAATGGCGTGATAAAACAAGCCGCCGTGCATTATCCACACCTGCTCCATTTCAAGTTGGTCAAGAGGAGTCTCTTGGAGACTCGGCAGTCCCCAATGGTGTCTTAGTTCACCGCAAATAGTGGTGAGAAGCTTCTTCTCGATCAGATTCACATAATGCTTATTGAGTGGCTCGTCCATTAGCGCAGAAAACATATAGATACGAATCCATTCATTTTGGTAAGTGGCTTCGGAATAGCGACAGTAGAAATCGCATAGTCTTTGATGCAGCGAGTGAGTTCTATCAACCAGAGCCTCTGACCAGCCGGGATCAAGTTTGTTGATATAAACTTCTTCAAAAACCCGCTCAATCAATGAACGTTTGGTTGGGAAGTAGCGGTAAAGCAGGGGCTGCGTAATGCCTAGTTGTAAGGCAAGTTCTCTTGTTTGCCCGCCAAAGCCTCTTGCTGCAAAAAACTTAATAGCGCCGTTAAGAATTTGTTGCTCTCGATCTTCTGGTGATAAGCGGCGACCAGGAGTTGCTGTTTTATTCAAAGTGAGCTCCTTAGCCACTTGACTGGATGCTCCTTGAGGAAGCATGCCTGCAAGTTATCATATGATAAATAAATATGGAACCGGAGGAGGGGCCCCCTCGCCTAGAATTTGTCACCGGCTCTGGGCGGGGTTTTAACGGACTTGGTAAGTAGTAATGCCGTCGGCGCGAGTGCTCGCAGCCAAGCTTCCAGCGAAGACCAAATAGTTAAGGTGAGCGGTGGCTTCCATTACCGCGATCACAATGTTTCCGGTGTTAATGGTGCTTTTGAAGAGAATCGGAAATGTGTCAACTACTGAACGCGGTTCCGCACAATATTGCTGGAGCTTTTTGAGGTTGACCTGATGCTCATCGATAAACTCCCGGATGCGAGTATGTGCGCCTATAAATGGGTCGCCATGCGATGGTAAAACCATCACTTCGGGGTTTAAAAATGCCAAAAATTTTTCGCAGCTGGCGAGCCAGTCGTGCAGGGGGTTCGAATGTGGCTCAACTGTTCTCACCCCGATATTGGCAGATATCCGTGGCAGAATTTGATCGCCCGCTATAAAGATATTAAGCGACTCGCACACCAGGCAAACATGCTCCGGAGAATGTCCTTCTCCAATCACCACTTTCCAACGGTGAGCCCCTATATCGACAGTCTGATTATCAACCAGTCTGTTAAATTTTGTTGGCAGGGCTGACACAAATTGTTTACGAGCGCGGAATCGCTCTTTAAATTCACTCAACGCTGCCTCCTCGACTCCTGCCTTACGAAAGAACTCGACAGTATCGACGGGTGGTTCCTCACTGATTTCATTGATAAGGACCCGGCTCGCGAGGTATTCGGTTCGAGACATCCACAGAGTAGCCCCGAAGTTTTCTACAAGCCAGCCAGCGAGCCCCAGGTGGTCAAAGTGCATGTGCGTCGCGATGACATTTTTAATCGGCTTGCCATCGAGGTAACGATCAATGATGGTTTCCCAAAGCATCTTGGTTTCGTCGGTTGCCATTCCCGTATCCACTATTGTCCATCCGTCTGCCTCCTCGAGTACCCAAAGGTTGATATGGTTGAGGCTTATCGGCAGTGGCATGCGGACCCAGTAGACGCCGCTGGCAACCTCGACTAACTGACCAGGCGCGGGCCGATGTTCGAACGGGTAGTGGAGCCCGTTGGATCCCATTCTGTCGCCTTGATTTTTCGGGCCTGCGCGGGTCATAAAACAGGCTCGTCAGTTGTTCCACGCAGGATCAACTGGGCATCAAGCTGAATGCTATTTGGGACCACGGACTGGGAATCTATTTTGTTTATCAATGTATCCACCGCGACTTGCACCAGTTCGTCATGGGGTATTTTTACGGTCGACAAGTTATGTTCTTCCCAGCTGGCTGCTGCGATATCTCCGAGCCCTATGATTGAGATGTCTTCAGGGACGGTCAGCTTCAGCTGGTTGCGGCACGCGGAAAGCGCCCCCAGAGCCGTATAGTCAGATGTGCATATGAGTGCGTCAGGCTTATCGTCCTCGTTCCATAGATCAAGCATGGTAGACCTGCCAGACTCATAGCATCGTATTCCCGTTCGTTCGGAGACGATTGTTGCATCGGGAAAATCACTGAGCGTCTCGGCTACCGCATTCCTGATGCCTAGGACTACTTGGTTTTGTGAGTCCGCACTAACGATCGCTATTCGCTTGCGTTGTGGCCTTGAAAGCGCATTGGCGATCTGGCGCCCGACATTGTGCGAATTTATGGTGATGAAGGAAGCTGTGATCCCCGGTGTCGTGTGATTCAAAATGACCACTGGGACATTATTTCGCAAACATTGAGCGGACATGGTTGCCGATGGTGAGGTAGAAAATACGATGACGCCGTCTACCTGGTAGCAGAGAAAATCAGTAAAGGCGGTGTCTGCCGACACCTGTACCCCCGCTGACTGCACAATCGGTTTGAAGCCTTGTGCAGTAATGGCAACACATAGGCCTTTGAGTATTTCAGCGGCTTTAGGGTGCTCCCAATTAGCAAATAGTACGCCAACCAAACCAGACTGCTTTTTTGAAAGGCTGCGGGCAATGATATTGGGTGTATAGCCCAATTTTGCGGCTGCAGAAAAAATTTTAGCCTTTGTTTTTGGCGAAATACTCGCGCCCCGAGTAAATGCCCGCGACACGGAGGCTTGCGACACTCCGGCCAGATCAGCTACGTCTTGAGAGTTACTTCTTTTATTGCTCGTCATATGGGTTCACGTCGCAATCGGAAACTCCGGGTGCGCTGAAGTAATGTATACGCTTGCAATACTAAGCCCGTCCCCGCAACAAGTTCAAGTGGCGGGCAGTAAACGCTGACTGAATAGTGCTCCTATTGTGATCTGTAGGACCAAATACCCAATTATTCGCTCTGATAGCGCCTTATTGCTTTGCGCATCTCACGAATGATGGTCTTTTCATTCTTCTTGATTCGATCGGCAAGGCCACCGACTGAGACCACCAACTCACTACCCAAAGATGCGCCATTCGGTAGGGCCATTGCAATGGCACCTGTATCTGGGATAAAGCGGTTATAAGCGGCGAAATATCCATCTTTCCGCACTGCTGAGACGTCTAACATCAGGTTATCCAAATCGACTCGCTGCTGCGCGGTTGTGGCCCGTTTATTGGCTCTTTTTACCGCTTTCTTGATCTCATCATCGCTCTTCGTTGCGAGCTGTGTGATTCCTATGCCCGTCGTGAAAAGCGGCAATTTTGTTCCCTGCTGAATGCTGAGTGATATTGGGAACGTACCCGTTATTACGGTGATCAATTGCATATGCATGCCATTAGGCATTGCCAACGATACCGTCTCTCCAAGCGATTGGTGCATGCTGTCAAGAATCTGTAGGCCATCGACACTGGCGCCATAAAGCTCTGGAAGCCAATCACCCAGAGTGGCGACACGAAGAGACGCAAAGTATTTGGTGGTATTGATGTCCACGGTGAGGTAACCCAGATTAACGAGACTTTTAAGAAGGGCGTCTGCGCTGGATTTCGGGTAGTCGAGATAGTTGCAAACCTCAGTTGCAGAAAGCGGCTTTTGATGAGTTTTAAACAACTCTAAAACGCCAAAAACTCGACCTACCGACTTGACGACTTCTTTGCTCATATGGGCTTCTTATTAAAATAAAGTTCGACTATATGAACTTATTTTATATGTACACGAATAAATTGACAGACCCATGTTGCGGTATTACAGTCTAGCGCGCGGCTATGTTTGCGATAGCAACAGATCCTCCCGGGTGGCATGAGTATATTACGTGTCGTCTGTGAGGGGCAATTGAGGTTCCAAATTAAGCAACGCAAGTTGCCTAACCTCGCGATAATCGAGGCGTGGTGCAAGTGACAGTGGGTGTTCGGCGCGCAAGGTGTCAATAACCTATGGTTCATCTCTGCTGGACGCTACACCAGATGGTAAGCATTTGATTTTTTGAGACTGCCAATGAGATACCAAAATACCAGAGTGACGCAGAGAAGGGCCAAGGCGGTTGATATGGCGCATTCTGTTTATGTGGAATCAAAGCTGATGATGTTTGGAAGCAGTGGGTCACGATGAAAAAGCGGATGTCTTTTGGATTGAAGCTTTTGCGGGCCCTCCTGACGGCGATGATGGCTACTGTTTTGTCACAACAGGTTGCTTCGTCACAAGCCCTGCCGCTCGCCAGTAACGACACCTTTGCACAGATAGTGTCTGGTTTGGGCGGAGAGACGGCCCTCTTGAGATTGGAAAGCTTTCATATCAAAAGCCACCGGGATCGATACCTTATGGGGCAGGGGCCTGAGCCGGGTGTCGGACTTTTCCGGGGGGTTACCTCAGAAGTAGAGGTTTCATACGACATTCCCGAGGGTAATCTTAGGCTGGACTTCGTGCATGCCAATCATTATCGCATTAAGCGTGATATCACCGAATTGATTACCGGTGAGGGTGCTTATTTGATGGGATGGGATGACTTTTATCAAGAAAAACCGCCAGGTGTGAATAAGGCGATGAAGTCAGATCGTCGCGGCGCAAGTTTAAAAACTGAGAGGCTATTAAATCCACACTTAATCATCAGGGACGCAATTGCAAACCCTTCTTTGATTCTGCCCTCAGGTCACAATCTCAATTTCGACGGACAACTATTGACCGCCGATGAGGTGTTCCCGGTTTCTTTTTCTCGAGATAGGGCAAGCGGCAAGAGAGTAGTTGTAACGAATCAACAATGGCTGGACCGATGGTCCTCCACAAAATTTTTTCGGGAGGCAATTTTTGACTACGAAATTGATTCTCAATGGTTAATCCGCTGGCAGAGCTTGCTAGAACGCAATTCGGAAAATACTGAAGCAGTCTTCATTGATGACCCCATATATCCAATGAGACTGCTGGTGGATTCCGCTACTGGCTTTATTAAAAGCCTCACTACAATGGAGCACGACGTAGTTTTGGGGGATGTCCCACTAGAGGTAAGTTATTTCGATTGGCAGAATCATCAGGGGGTCTTCTTTCCCAAGAATATTAAGATATCCGTTGCAGATGTACCCGCCTTGGACGTTAGTCGATCCGAAATTCAAATCAATGTTGACTTCGACGCTCCAATATTTGCAGCGCCAGCGGGGGTGGATTATGAATATGATCAGTTGCTTGCTTACCGTGGTCCGAGGGTGAGCCAGCTTGTTCAGTCTTTAGCCCATGCTGGTTCCCCGGAAAAGGCGCTTGGCCGTCCAACGATTGGAGCTAAGGAGATTGAGCCGGGGGTTTTCATTTTAGACGCGATGCCGTCTGACGTCATTTATGTCATGGTGGTGGAGCAATCTAACGGAGTGGTGGTTATTGAGCCCGGCTTCTTTGATTTGAAGGGCGAGGCAATTCTTGACTGGATAACTGCAAACATTCCCGACAAACCAATTACCCACGTTGTAGTGACTCATGCACATATGGATCACGGCGGCGGTGTTAGGCCTTATGTGGCGGCAGGAGCAAAGTTGGTCGTTCACAGCAGGGCAGAAGCATTTTATCAATCGGTACTCACAAGGCCTGCATCAATAGTGCTTCCTGATATGTTGGACCAAAGCGCCGCAGCACCAACTATTCTCACTCTCAATGATAAGAGCCCCTTTGAGATCCTAGACGACGAGAGGCCTGTCGTCGTTTATCCCGTTGAGAACGGTCATTCAACCGATATGGTGATGGTGTGGCTAGAACGGGAGCGAGTGCTGTATAGCGGAGATCTATACATCGGCGCTTTAGCGCGTTATCCGGCTGCCGCGAGAAAGATCCCTCCCGCAACGCCCCCTTCATCCGCTATCGAGCTCTATCACGCAATTGGGTTGTATGAATTAGATGTGCAAACACTGGTTGGCTCTCACAACGCTAACGTGGTGCTGATGGAAGAGTTTAACCAATTCATGGGAAATTGATTTCGAGAATGCTGTTCATAAAAAAATGTGAATCCGCAATTTAGTGAAACACGGTGGGGGCGGTCTCGGGGTTGTATGTTCCGCCAATCATCTGGCGCCGCTCTGCAAGCTAGAGAGATTCAACGCTATGACAGGACAGGGTGAAAGAAAATGCCAACCATAACGAACCCGCAGGGAGGGCTAACATCTTTTGATATTCTAGTCATTGCCTGCTACTTCCTGATTTTGATAGTGATGGGAGTCCGCATAGCAAGGAAGCAAAGGTCCACAGAAGACTTTTTTGTTGGAGGCCGAAATTTACCGGCTTGGGCTGTGGGCATCAGTTTGTTTGCATCGGTAATGTCAACGATATTGTATCTTGGCCAGCCTGGGGAAATGTTTCGGACGGGGCTGACATTTCTTACGCGCCAAGTTTCTTTGCCTCTGATTTTGATCGTAGTTTGTTTCGTTTGGATTCCTTTCTTCATGCGGCTGAATCTGACCAGTGCGTATGAATATCTTGAGAAGAGATTTGATTACTCGGTTAGGGCGCTTGCAGCAGTTTTTTGTCTGCTACTCATATTTGGTTGGATTTCGGTTGTTGTTCTAACGGCGTCGACGGCGCTAGTGGAAATCACCAGAATCGAATCAGTACTGCCTTTTGTTAGCGATACTGATGACGCCGTTTATACAACTGTACTGGGCGTAGGTATTTTTTCAGTTGTCTACACCACACTAGGTGGCATAAGGGCGGTCATCTGGACTGATGTCATTCAGTTTGTGGTCTTGCTTATTGGCGCACTGTTTACTATGGGTGCTGTCGCATGGATGACTCAGTCACATTTGGGTGACTGGATTGAAGTATCGCAAACCTATAAGCACGAGGAAGTTCAGTGGTTTGATTGGGATGTTCGGAACCGATCAACTGTCTTTACTATTGGGATAAGCCTATTTATGTGGATGGTATGTACCCACGGTGCAAACCAAATGGCGATGCAGCGATACTTTACCGTGAGGGATGTCCGTGCAGCGAGGGTGAGTTACGTCATTAGTGCTATCGCCAGTTTGGCGTTAGGGATCATCCTTGCTGGAGTGGGCATCGCTTTAATGTATTTTGTGCAACATCACGATTTGCCGGCGAGTACTGATCTATTATCTGAGACCAGAACAGTAAGAAACGTAGCCCAAGACTCTATCTTTCCCCAATTCATCAGTATGTATATGCCAAGCGGTTTAAGGGGGTTGGTGGTGGCTGCTTTATTCGCTGCCGCAATGTCGACGATAGATTCAGGAGCCAACTCTGCGTCAACGATACTAACTATCGACTTTTTCCGTCGATTCGACCCCGATTCGGCTGCCAGTAGAAGAGAACTTCGGCGTGCTCGCGTATTGACGGCTTGCATGGGTTGCTTGGTAGTTGCGTATACGATCTTACTATACGAACTGTCTAAAGGCAGCGACATCATTAGCCTAGCTCAAAAAGGATTTAATTGCTTTTTGGGCCCCCTAGGCGCGCTCTTTGTGCTCGGGATGTTCGTTAAAAAAGCGACCCCATTCGCTGTTATTCCCGCATTTGTCCTAGGGGAAATTGTTGGCGTATGTTCTAGCTATAGCACGGAAATATTTGGTGTCGATTTCTCGACTCACCTCGTCATTGGCTTCGCTTGGCTGGTCACCTTTATGACGGCCCTGGTGATTGGATTCTGTTATCACCGGTATACTGGGATACAGGCCTCAGCCAGCCAACAGCAGCTCATGTGGCGTGCTGTAGTTAATGGCCCTGAACTGGTTGAATCCGATATCACACTGGTTAGGACTTAGATAAGGTGTAGCGCCGACCTCAAACAGGGTCATGGCAGTGGCGTATGGATGGAGCTGATCTGCAGAACCATACGGCATCATTGTTGCTCCTTCAGAAATAAACCCTTCAGAAGAAGAGAGCGGATTGTTGGTTTATCCATGTGCCGGGTGGGTTTTACTCCGGTAGGTCATAACACCTAAAGTCATGCATTACCGAGAGCTCTCTCCGTACCCGATGCAGAAACGGCGCTCCATGCCCCGCTACTGCGTTCCACTCCTTGCCGTCAGAAGCTGATGAGTCACCCTTGATCGCTTTGGCCATTGGGCTGCCGTTGTTCTTTATATTCCTTGTAGCTATCTGTGCGCGTAGGCCAGGGGTCGGAGGAGTCTATAAACCCCGGGCTTATCTCCTCAACATAGGCCAGTACCTCTGGCGAGATGTCGGAGGTATTCATGACCTTTTTGCCGTTACCGTGCCATAAATTACAGCCCTCACGCTGACCCATCTCGAAGAAGGGGTACCAAGGATTAATATGTGCAATGCTCAGTGTTGATGGTGCGCTACTGGTTCGTCGATCTTGAAGCTCCGATAGCTTTCCCTGGAAGCCGTCGAGATACAGCATGTTGAGCATTTCCCCGCTCGAGGCAAGAGGCCACTCATCAGGGTGTAATTTGTTAATAAAGGAGAAATTTTTCGGCTCGTTCACCCAGACCTCATCGCCGGAAATGATCCATGGGAACTGTTTTGGCGACAACACGACATCGAAAGGCCCACCTACTATATCGATAGGTCGATTTATTTTCTTAGTGAAGGGATTGATGAATTCAGAGCTTCGACTGCTTTTTCCGGGCTCAGTAAAATATGCCAGGTCGAAAACACGGAAGTGAAATGATCCGTTGCCCAGATTGCGCCACACCATTTTCAAAAGACCAGTCCAGCCAACCATGGGGTGTATTTCTTCAGGCGTGTAGCCATAGATTGTGCCGGTGTACCAATAGTGCACTGTGGCATTGTCTGTAGTGCCGGCGAGTTTCACATAGGCCCGAAGGCTCTCGGTATCGTCGGAAAAGTCGATTGGTGATTCGTCGACTTCTCCCTCCGGGCTTGCGCTAAAAGTACTCGACGATGCCGCGAGAGGCAGAGCACCTAACCCTTGAAGCATTGTCCGTCTGTTTACCAAAGAGTCCATAACTTTAGCCTTTATTTATTTGTCGGGGTGATCACCTCATTCACGACCATAGTCACAGTTTAAGAATGAGTTAATTTAGCGTGCTGATGTAGGCGGATACATCCTTTATTTGAGCATCGTCAGTCAGAACCATACTCATATTGCGCATTTGCTGGCCATAAAAGTCCTTCTGGTGTGTACCACGCAAGCCTTCGCGGAAATTTTCGAGTTGTTGTGCGGTGTACCAATCAAACTGATGTGAGAGGCGAGGAGCATTCAGATCGCGAATCCCCTCACCGTTCGCGCCGTGGCAAGACGCACACATAACATAAGCGGCTTTCCCTGCCGCTATATTGGCCGATAAAAAAGTGGGATCAGGTGTTATCAGAGGCAGTGTTTCAATGTACGCAGAGACGTCTTCGATCGCTTGTGGATCTTGCAGCGTCATTGCTACGGCGGCCATCTGACTACCGTGGATATCGTCAGGATGGGCGCCTCGAAGCCCCAGCCGAAAGTTATTCAGTTGCCGTTGTACGTACCAAGCGCTTTGGCCCGCGCTGACCGGTACGTTGAGAGCAGGATTACCTTCCCCGACGGACCCATGACAAGTTGCACATGAGTCAAACAACTGTTTTCCGGCATCTAAATCGGGTGCTGCAACCACGGCGTCGATCAAGGCGCTAGCCACTACTATGGCAACGAGGTGATTCCGAATTACTCTGCGCATTTTTTTATCCTCCATGCTGCCCGCTTTCTGGATCGCCATCTACGTCGCGTTTCCACAGGGGTGTTTGTCTCATTGTTGTCCAGGTGCTTTTTGTCGGGTTTGGCGGCATCTGAACCTGGCACAGCCGACACTCAGAAAGAAGTGCATGGTAAAGCACTATGGAGAGATGGATCTTCGGTCTGAGTGCGGCTCTGGGGTCAAATCATTGAGTATGTTGGCCTCGCGATAAGCTTTTTTCTGGCAGTGCATGGGATCATAGAATACATATATATGAACTAAAAGTGTACGTATAAGAAAATATTGACATAAAAAAACATCGCTATTAGAGTATGAGACAGTCGTAATGGACTACCAATTGGCGGGGTCGCCGCGGGTTTAAAGGGTAGCCATGTGATGTTGCGGTATCCGCTAGTCGGACTACGGATGGATTGGCGCTGAGTTTTTGAGCCTTACAGTCACGGACCACAGTCAAGAGAAAAAATATGAAAAATAAACTGCACTTCAAAAGATCAGGGTTTTTGGTGGCAATGGCCGTTGTAGCAAATTCGGGAGCGGTTTCTATTGCTAGTGCTCAGGATGAGGAGCGCCTTCAGTTAGAGGAGGTTACCGTTACCGCGAGAAAGCGAGAGGAGTCGATACAAGATGCTCCTTATACGATTACGGCGCTGACCTCGAATGATATTGCCGTCAAAGGTGTGTATGAGTTACAGGACATCGTTTCTTTTAGTCCGGGCTTCTTCTACTCGGAAAATGCGGTGGGTAAAAACAGTCGCGAGAGCCGGCGACTCATATTCAGGGGCATGAATCCTCGAACGGACCTCATGCATCGTCAGGCTGCCAGCGTATTTATTGATGGTGCGCCCACAATCGGCCCGGAATTTGGTTCGATTACTAATGTTGAAAGAATCGAAGTGCTCAAGGGCCCCCAGGGAGCCCACTTTGGTCGCTCCACCTACACCGGAGCTCTAAATATTATTACGAGAGACCCAGGAGAAGAGTTCTCTGGCAGTATCGATGTAACTGCGGGGGAGCATGGCCTGGTTCGAACCGCCATCAGTGTGGACGGCCCGCTGACAGATAGTATTGGATACCGACTTACTGCAAGCACTTTCGAAACCGATGGGCATTACGACAACGCTGCAGTGGCAGGGCAGTCTTTGGGCGATAGATCAACAGAAGACTATTCGATGACACTCACATTCAACCCCACCGATAATTTATCGGCAAAGTTTAGGTATCACACATGGGAAGACGATGACGGCCCAGACGCCGCTACAGCGCTTGACTATCGAAGTGGTTATACAAATTGCCAGCCTGGTGGATTAGTTGAGCGTTGGAGTTGGGATGCAGCCAACGCTAGTGGTTTTGGCAACGGTTTTTCCGCATCAAATGTGCCTCTGGACTATATGTGTGGCGAAGTGAACATACCTGATGCGTCTATGATTGGCATGGACACAGGGTCTCCCAGAGCTATTAGTCTCATGGAGAGTCACTTAACGGGCGAAGTCTTTCCCTTGGCCAACGGGTTACGCGATACCCCGGATCTTGTGGCGCCTAACCATTTCGGTTTGGAGAGAGAGGCGGAGGAGCTCAGTCTCGCCGTTAACTATAGCTTCAATAATGGTATGAATCTGAACTTCATTTATGCAGAGCATGAAAATAGCTATGGTTCACATAACGACCTTGACCGCAGACAGACAGAAGATCTCGATTTGTTAGGCCTCGGCGGCGGCATCTTCGGTACTTTTGGCGCCAATCATCCGGCCGACGCGCAAGATCTGCGGATGCAGGGTATGCAAGACTCTTCCTGGGAGGTCCGTCTGTCATCTCCTGATGATCAGAGGTTTCGCTGGTCTATTGGGTACACTGACATTGAAATAAACAATATGTCTCAAATCATTGGCAGTATGATCGTTTATTACCCAAATAATGCATCCGAGGGGCGGGTCGCTCAAAGTGATGTCCCCTTATGTACGTTCTATTTTGCGGATTTCGACGTTTGTGGTAATTACGGCACGCAAACTTCAAACTCAAGCAATACTCAGTGGGCGACAGTGAATACCAGCGCAGTGTTCGGCAGCATATCCTTCGATGTCACGGACAGGCTGACCTTGAGTGCTGAGGTTCGAAGGCAAGATGACGAAGTATCAGAGGGTAGTTATGACTACGACGGACCCGGCGCGTGGAACCCGACTGAGGTACGTAATGCAAGCGGTGAATTCACAAGCACCATGCCGCGCTTTATTCTCGATTTCAAACCTTTTGACAACACCACGCTGTACTTGAGTTATGCGGAAGGGGTCTTGCCGGGTTTGTTTAATCCGGCACTGGTGGGCCTCAGTGATGCACAACTTAGCGAGATCGCGGCTCAGACGGGTGGCGCCGATGTTCAGGTAGAGGAGGAAGTCGCTGAAAATTGGGAAATTGGATTAAAAAGCGGTTTCCTTGACGGCCGAGGCTTCGTATCGATTGCCTACTACTCAACCGACCTTGAAAACGTACACATCCCCTCCGTGGCGTATTACACCGCCGATGATGGCACGCTGACACCCACGGGCAATATAACGAGTCAGGGTGGAACAGCCGATCTAAGTGGTCTTGAGATTGAGGGTAACCTGCTTATTAACGCAAATTGGGCTTTAGGGTTTACCTACGCACTGAACGACAGCGAGTTGGGCAGTAGCTTTTTAAGTCCAGACGCGTCAGATCTCGTTGGTGATGCCACTGCGGCAGTGGGTAATCAATTCTCAAGATATCCCAAAAATAGCGGCAGTCTATCTTTAGACTTCAATAGAGATGTTGCTCTTGGAAATGCGTTTGCGCGAGCGGATGTGATCTATACGGGTAAAATGTACGCGTCGAATGCGATGCTTGCGCATACCGGTACTGGCACAAAAGTTAATGTGAGGGGAGGGCTCGATACGGATAGGTACCGAGTTGAATTGTTCTGCACCAACTGCTTTGAAGATGAACAACCGAAAGGTCTGCAGGCAATGTGGGATCTGTCCGGTATAACAGGCGGCTTCGGCGATGCGCCTGCAGCCGCTGGTCCTCGAATAATGGCGATATCTCTTCCTGACAAGAGAGTGTTTGGAGTCAGGGCTTCAATCAAATTTTAGGTAGAAGCCTCTTTAGCGGGGTGTTACTGATCGAGGATCTTGCCGATGAAGATAAACAGCAGGGACACCCTTGATCGCTCGTTAACGGTTCGTATGGGTGCGGGAGTAATGAATTACCGCGCCCATCCGTCCTTCGCTCCAGCGTTCGCTCATTTGTTGCGATACAAAAATTTTGAATCAAAGTCTTCCCACATATAAATGCTGCTGGCTGGAGGTGGCCGAGTTTCTGATGCCGCGGCGGCAAATATCGTAATCTGTTTGCTGCTAACGGAGACAAGGTCAGTCCATCCTGAGACACATCACTTTGCAGGTGACGATAGCAGAGACACCAATACTCAGCGTTGAGTCCAGGAACGCATTGCTAATGTCGCTGCACTCATATTATCTCGAGGCGATGTGAATGCACCGGTGCCAAAAAAATGTAAACCCTTGTGCAATGTCGCAGTTAATTGCGCCACATGAGAGCACTGGCGGCGTGAGCGAGCCCACCAGCTGATGATCGAAATCAATATCGATTCCAGTTCGCAGATTGTGCAACCGTGCCAAAGGAGGTGTGACCATGGCAATTTTGGATGTGTCCGAGGCTGAGTTCACTTTTAGCGTAGATGTGCTGGTGATTGGTGGGGGTGCATGTGGTCTCTGCGCCGGCTTGGCAGCGTCATCAGCGGGTGCCCAAGTTTTAATCTTAGAGCAAGATGCGACGCCATTGGGCACGAGTGCCATGTCAACAGGTCTGATACCCGCTGCGGGCACATCAGCGCAACACCAAGCTGGCGTGGTTGATTCGCCAGAGCTGTTTGCCCATGATATTTGCAGTAAATCCAGATTCAGAACTGACAAGAAAATTGCTCTCACGTTGGCATGTGAGTCGGCAAAAACAGTTGAGTGGCTGGTGAGAGACCATTTTGTACCATTAACTCTAGTCGAAAGTTTTGTGTACCCCGGCCACTCTGTCAAGCGGATGCACGGCATGCCCAATCGATCGGGCGCAGAATTGATGGGTAGTTTATGTAATGCGGTTGAGCGAGAAGATATTGCGCTTTTAACTAATGCAAAAGTAACGATATTGTTTGCTGACGATGACGGTCGGGTTCTCGGTGCGAGATATGTTAGACCGGATGGAACGTCAGAAGATGTGGCCTGTGACGCGGTCGTCTTAGCCTGTTGTGGGTTCGCTGGCAATTCCGAGATGCTAAATGAATTTATTCCTGAAATTACAGAGGGAGTATTTTTTGGTCATCCAGGGAACAAAGGCGATGCAATTTTGTGGGGCGTTGCGTTGGGAGCAGCTACTGCAGATATGTCTGCTTATCAAGGCCACGGCGGACTTGCTAAGGGTTTTGGAATTCCTATTTTGTGGCCTTGTATTGTCGAGGGCGGTATTCAGATAAATGTTGATGGAAACCGATTTTCTGATGAGTCGCGAGGATATTCAGAACAAGCTGTCGACGTACTTCAGCAGGAGGGGGCCTGTGCTTGGACCTTTTATGATGAGCGGCGTCATCAACTTATGCTCGAATTTGACGATTATCAGGAAGCTGTGGCGGCAGGTGCCGTTCGGAGTGCTGATTCTCTATCTGAGATAAGTATGTTGACAAAGCTCCCCCTGCACAATTTAAGCAAAACTCTGGCAGATATTGCGATTGCAGTTGAGACGAAAGACCGTGACCGATTTGGCAGGTCGTTTGAAGAGAAAAACCTGCTGACTCCTCCTTATTATGCTGTTCAGGTAACTGGCGCGATATTCCATACACAGGGTGGTCTTAAGGTTGATGGAACCGGCCACGTTTTGCGCGAAAACGGATCATTATTGCCGAATTTGTTCGCTGGAGGCGGCGCGGCTCGAGGTATTTCGGGACCCGATGCGTCAGGGTACTTGGCGGGAAACGGTTTGCTAACGGCCACTACCTTTGGTCGCCTCGCCGGGACTGCGGCGGCTCATATTTCACGTCAGTAAGATCTGAGACCGAAAATATCAAACAGCGTGGATGTTGGAGAATGAATAGGGTTGTTCGATGAGTAACGGGGAAAACATAAAGACCGACAGCGCACCGGAGGGTTCATGGACCTCTCCTTTTACAGCCTGGTATACGGTTTTTCTTCTTTTTATCGCATACACCTTTTCGTTTATAGATCGCTTTATTCTTACGCTTTTGATCGAGCCAATTAAACAGGATTTCGGGCTTAGCGACACTGGAGTCAGTTTGCTGGTCGGGTTCGCGTTTGTAATATTCTATACCGTGCTAGGCATACCTATTGGTCGCATGGCTGACGCCACCAATCGGCGTAATTTGATTGCGGCTGGTATTACTCTTTGGAGTTGTATGACCGTGCTATGCGGTATGGCAAAGGGATTTGGATCTCTATTTGCGGCACGCGTTGGGGTTGGCGTGGGTGAAGCGGCGCTCTCTCCAGCTGCTTACTCCATGATCTCGGATCTTTTTCCCCCGAGAAAGCTTGGCAAGGCGCTTAGTGTGTATACAGCGGGCGCTTTCGTTGGTGTTGGACTTGCGCTGATCGTTGGCGGGCTAGTCATTCAGGTGGTTACCGCGGAGCCTTACGTCCATTTGCCGATTATTGGGCTGATCAAATCTTGGCAGGCACCCTTTTTTATTGTGGGACTGCCAGGGTTGCTTGTCGCAGCGCTGATGTTCACTGTCTCAGAGCCATGGCGGCGAGATCAGGAAAGTAACGGGGCGGAAAAAAGTCCGGCTACGGTGCCTTTAGCGGAAGCGTTTCGGTACGTTGGTCAGCGTTGGAAAGTCTACGCCTCGCATTTTTTGGGGTTCGCTTTGCTGGGCGTTTCGTCAAATGTTTTGTTCGTATGGGGTCCACATGTACTGGTGCGAAGTTTCGACATGAATATTGGTGAAGCAGGAACTTTAGTCGGGGTGATCGTACTGATTTTTGGCACTTTAGGTCTTGTAGCAGGCGGATCAATGTCTGATCGGCTCCTTAAGCGTGGGTTGGTGGATGGCGGATATCGCGTTGGGATTGTTGGGGCGGTGGGCGGTATTTTCGTTGCGTCGCTGCTTTCTGTCACAACATCGATAACGATGGTATCTATCGCGCTTTGCGCGTTAGTATTTTTTGCTTGTTTGGGATTTGGGGCTGCTGCTGCCGCCTTGCAGCAAGTTACACCGAACCGTTTGCGAGGAGTAACGTCTGGATTTTATTTTTTTCTCTTGAACTTTATTGGGATTGGTTTGTCACCATCGCTAACGGCAATGCTGACTAATTTCGTTTTTCAAGACGAATCTATGTTGATCCATTCAGTGTCCGTAATGGTTTCTGGCTCGGGATTATTAGCGGCAATTGTTTTGTGGTATGGGAGGCCCTATTACCGAAGCGAAGCGGCCGTTAGAATGCGCTACCCAACCTAAGGTCTTTTCAAAATCTGCCGAAGCTATCATTTTCTTTTGGTTTGCTCTTTGGAGGCATCAATGGCCTCGCCAATCGGTCCGTTACCTTTTTGAGCGCCTTCAGCATAGGTTACCTGAAGCCACATGGCCCCTTTGGTTGATAATGACCCCTCGGTCCATACCCATAGACTTTTCGCCGGCCTATTAATAAAAAAATCTTTATAGACAGTCTGCTTCTCAACCACGCTTACACCGGGTTGCTCTTGTGTGCCCACCACGAGGTCACCAGATAGCACGTAGTAGAACTGTTGGGCTTTCTCAAAGTAACTTGCATGACTCTCGCCGGCGTACTGCCATCCGGGCGGCACGTAAACCAGCTTTGCTCTGAACCCATTGGCATAGTCGTCACTCAGCCATTTAACACTTGCACCCGGCAACTGTTCGTCGTCCTCCCATTCCATTACCTGCGGGGTCGCAGTGTCTTGAAAGTGTGCGAACGTGAAATCGGTAAATCTCTGCCAATCTGGACTAAACCATTTATTAGTTGGGTCGAGGCTGTAGGTCTTCCCACCCTCAGAAAACGCCAACTGTACCGCGCCGGGCGTCACGCGTTGATGATCCATGGCGTCAGCTCGGTGGCCATGAATACTGAATGGTGGCCTACTCATCCATGTGCCGGCCTTCATATTGTAGAGCGACCCTTTGGTTTGACGCGCGTTGATAAATTCATAAATTAAGAAGTTTCCCCTCAAAACATATCCCCATTCATGAAAGTCATGGAAATGCCGGGCTTTATTTGGAGAGTCCCAGCCGTGATCATGCTCAAGATAAAGCATGAATCCGCCTTGGTCGTTGGAATAGAGTTTCTTGCCGCGGCTAGTACCTCTCAAACCTGTCCACATTGGCTCCCATGGCATAGCGCCGACATCAATAATCTGCATTGGAAGCCATGCGGGAGTGTTTTGTGCAACGCTATGAGGAGCAGTTAAAAAAAGGGTTAGTGCGACTAACGCGAAGTGATAACCCAAACTTTTTTGATTCATGACTGGATCCTGTTGAGTTTATATCGTCTGTTGCACCCATGCCCGTGAGAGATACGATTCTGCGCGCCGGTTCACCCAATTAAAGCATGGCTGTAAAAATGTCGGGTCGGGCCTGAGACTAGGGTTTGTCCGTTTTGGTGGCATTGGGCAGCATGCAAAAAAATAAATTCGTATACATGAAATATAATATCATATATATAGATTAAATTGACATGTTTGGCATTCCACCTTTACCATGGTGCTGACGACTGCTGATTGAAGCTATGAACCGCTTTCCCCTTTGTTGTCTCACCCGAGTGTGTTTCTCATAATGTTTAGTCAGACGTGGGCTTATTTGTGAAAAGGGTTTGTTTGACATAGCGATTGGCTCTGACTTTGAGAAGACAGACATCGGCGGAAGACTGGAGCACAAGGCCTCGCTAACTCAGGGGGAGGGGGCTCCAGACCCTGGGAGCGTATACTTTTAGTGTCGACAATTAGTGTCGACAACGGGCAACCAAAAATGGGTTTCCCGAACATCATAATGTGGCCCAAGCAGAAAGGGGAGTTCATGAAAAGGCGAGAGGTATTACGGTACACAATCGGCGCAGCTTCGATGGCCTACGTGCCGTTTTCCAGTGCGGCAAGCTTGCCATCTGAGCTCCTGTGCACCTCTCGATCCGGAGATGTTATAGGTATAAAAGGCTCAGAGGTGGCTAGTTTTGCTAAGAGTCTCCAAAGAAAATTATTACTCGAGTCGACGCCTCACTACCACCAAGAGCGAAAGCTTTGGAATGGCTTAGCAGATAATAAGCGACCCGCTATGATCGCGCAGTGCATAGACACTGATGACGTCATTAAAGCAGTGCAGTTTGCTACGGCACATGACCTTCTCATAGCAGTGCGGGGAGGTGGTCACGGGATTAGTGGAAATGCCGTAGCAGATGGCGCCATTCTGATCGATTTATCCAGAATGAGTAATCTTTCTACAGACCTGAAAGCGATGACGGCTACAGCTCAGGCTGGCGTGCTGCTTAGAGAGCTTGACACCGGTGCTCAGCAACATGGAATGGTGGTGCCGGCAGGCGTTGTATCACATACGGGAATTGCTGGACTCACTTTGGGCGGCGGTATTGGCATTAATATGCGCAAGATGGGGCTCACCAGCGATAACCTTTTGTCTGTCGAGATTGTGACCGCGGATGGCCGGCTTAGAACAGCGAATGAAGATGAAAATGCTGACTTATTTTGGGCCGTTCGAGGGGGTGGTGGGAATTTTGGTGTCGTGACCTCATTCACATATCGCATGCATAGACTGGATCCTGAAATACTCTCAGGGGTGGTGGTCTATGCAATGGATGACGCCAAAGATATGTATAACCGTTACTTCGATTATTCTCTCGAAGCTCCGAGAGAGCTCAATATGAGTGCCGCTATGAGTATCTCGGTGACTGGCGAGCCGTTCCTTATGGCGGGGTTCCAGTATATGGGCTCACCAGAAGAGGGTGAAAAAGTGCTGGAGAGTTACCGCCATCTTGGTAATCCGATAGCTGATTTAATAACGCCGAAAACCTTCCTTAGGCAACAGGCAATCCTCGATGCGGGCAATCCCCATGGCACGAACTATTATGTTCGAGGCCGAATGATGGATGAATATGACCCCGACTTAATAGAGGTGATGATGGATCGTTGGCACCATTCCCCTGGCAGGCACAATACGATGCGACTTATACGTTTCGGGGGCGCTGTCGACGATATTGCCGCCGATGGAACGGCCTGGCCCCATCGAGGAGCGAAATGGGATTTAGAACTTGGTGGCAGCTGGGTGGATCCATCCCTGTCGGACAAAAATATTGCATGGGGAAGAGAGTATTGGGATGCACTTGCGCCTTATGTGTCTGATCGTTTCTACATCAATGAGATGATGGACGAGTCGCAGGAGGAAGTTGAGGTGAGTTATGGGAGCAATTATCCGAAGCTCGCAATAATAAAGAAGAAATACGACCCCAATAATTTCTTTCGCCTGAATGGCAACATCAAGCCGGCGGTGTGACCTTAGGTTAGAGCCCCCTTGGGCAGAAAATAACAGAAGGGAAAATACATGGCAGGCCATGCGATAAAAAAGGGATATGCCGACAGCACTCTAGGTCAAATCCACTATAGGATTGGGGGGAGCGGCACCGCAATGGTGTTGGTGCATCAAGACCCTCAGTCTGCCTTACAGTTTCTTCACGTTATGCCCCGATTACTCGATGCGGGGTTTCAAGTGATTGCTCCAGACATTCCGGGTTATGGACTTTCTGATGGGCAACTTAAGCCGCCTACCATTCCCGAGTATGCCGATGCTCTCTCTGAGGTGCTTGACCAACTGAATATTGATGAGGCGGTTGTAGTTGGTCACCATACCGGGGCCTCGATAGCCTGTCAGCTGGCCCATGCCCACTCAAATCAAGTCGAACGTTTAGTGCTACACGGACTTCCCTTTTACACCCCGGAAGAGCGAGAGGAGCGGCTGGCTAGGCCGCATATGGATTTTCGTGCGAAGAAAGATGGATCACATTTCTCCGATTTGTGGGACCTGATTGGCAAAATGTCCAGAGGGGTGTCGACTCTTGAGTCGTCGCACATGGCCGCTTTGCATACACTTTTAGCTGGAGAAAATCATTGGTTCGCGCACCATGCTGCGTTTAGTTACGACGTCACAGAGGCCGTAAAAGCCCTTTCGATGCCGACTTTAATTGTTACGAACACTGGGGATATTCTGCATTTTGTGGCTGCCAGGTTGCTGGAGCTCAGGCCGGATTTTGAACTGGCTGAGTTGGAAGGCGGAACCTCGTACATCATTCGCGATGAGCCTCATCTCTGGCTAGATGCGATAAGCACATTTATATCGAAGGATTGTGGTTAGTGACCTGATGAGGCGGCTAGACCTTCCAATCGCGTATCAGGTGCCCATATTTTTTGTCAATCGAACTAAAAATGTCCGGGGCCGCATCTGCTAGGGAAGCCCTATTCATTGCCGGGTAGTGCTTCGGTCCGCCTTCCTCAGGGAGTTGACGTGTTGCATCTATCACAATTCGACTGCCCTCCCCTCTGATTACTGCGCTGGGGTCGCCACCCATTGCACCCGCTTTTTCTACGATTTCGCTGGCTGGGTGAGGTTGCCATCGTGCACCCACCGCATGCATCACCTCGTCGGTATTATGGATATTGATGTCTGAATCTACCACGATGGCGATTTTCGCAATTTTCACTGATTTGGTTATTTCGCGGCCTATCGCGAGGCCCTCCAGTGGTCTTGTTTTTGAAATCCGCACGAAGCAAAACCCGGGTGTTTTTAATGGAAAGTGGACGCCCAGTAAATTCGGAAACTGTTGCTTGAGCGCCAGATTGGTCGTGACTTCCATGGGAGATGTCAGAAAGCTTCGGGTGACTCCTGTGAATTGGTTGACGAATACTGGATTTGATCGATGTGTCACCGCAGAGACGTTCATATAGAAGTTTTCTTCTTTTCTTGCTCCTATATACCCGTACATTTCCCCAAATGGCCCCTCAGGCTCAAAATCGAATGGGATTTCCCCTTCAATGACCATTTCGACATTGGCCGGAACTCTAAGGTCATTGGTTTCACATTTGACCACGTCGATGGGTGCCCCTAAAAATCCCCCTGCCACTGCCAGCTCATCCTGTCCAAGTCTTGTTGTCTTAGAGCTGCTCATAGAAAAAGTAATAGGGTCGGTCCCCAGTACAATGGCCACTTTCGCCGAGCTCTCGCCTCTCTTTTTCATATCCATTAAAAAGGTCCAGCCATGCTGGCCTTTCTCAGGGTTGATGGCGATTTTACGGTCTCCCTTGATCTGACATCGATAGGTGCCGACATTCCGACCACGCTCGGGATCTTCTAGAATCACGCTGCCAGTCGTAATGTAAGGTCCAGCGTCGGCTGGATTTGTCTGAAGAAATGGGAAATCGGACAGCCGGATATCCTTTCCGAGGATGCAAACTTCTTTACAGGGAGCATTTTCGGTCTGTACTTCAATAGGTTGAATCTCTTCCCACTGTTGCTCTGCGCCTGCCAGACTCTCGAGCTTTTTGAGCACTTGATGATAAGTTTTGTATTGTTCGTCGATGTTGGGCTCTATCCCAAAGCATAAGCCGTCGGCTTCCCAGCGGCCATATTGATTCCCGATCACTGGGCCTTCGTGCCAGCGACCGTTAGCCTTTATGTTGCTGAAGACAACAGCGGGCGCTTCTGCCCAGCCGAGCTTATCTATGAGCCGATACATGAATGCAGTCGCTTCATAGGCGTCTTGATCTAATCCAGAGACTTCCATTACTTGTCCACGTGACTTCAGAGCCGTCATAAAGTCACGAAGTGATGTAAAAGGTCCGGGTACGCTACAAGGGGGAGTTATAGGATTGTGATCGGTCATTATCGAGTCCGCATTATGGCTGATCTATTCTGATAGAGCAGGGAGATGTAAGTTAATAGGGTTTCACTATGCCAAGAAATGCCATGAGCACTACGAGTATCCAAATACATAAAGCCGCATGGTTTGTATCGCGTTGCAGCTTTTTAATAAGAAGCTCGCCCCGTTCCGCGTCGTCTCCGCCAGCCCTTACTAGCTCGAAAGCCGCGGGCCACCTCCCAATAATCTGCCTTATCCAGACACCGTTGAGCAGAATGATGGCAAAAAGAAGAATTTTTATCGCCAGCCAGTTACTGCTTATTGGGCCGTCAGTAACAAGGCAGTAAATACCGAAACTCGCCATCGAAGCCATGACTAGATAGCGAAAAGCAATATCTATCCGGCGCAGCTTTTCGCCAATAGCGGATCCTTTTTTGAAGTGCACTGACCACACTAATGTCAGCCAGCATATCGCTGCAAACCATAGAAGTTGAAGCCACGGACCAGAAATTGGTGAGCCATATATCTGCGCTAATGTGAAGCCGACTGGCAGTAATAGCACTAGAGCCGTTCGGGCAGACATGTCCACAATAAATCGCAACTCTCTCACTCGCAGTCTCTCTTCCAGACTTAACTTTTCTCGCGTGAGGTATTGGCCGATGTAATGCACAGCGACGTCGCCACCAATGGCGAAGACGAGCAAAAGCACGTGGATAAAAGCCATGAAGTTGTGAAAATTGATGTTCAACATGCTATCCCCTGACAGGTCAAGTGCTGACCCAACTCATAGTTGCGGATAAAGCCAAAGTAGCCTTTGGACCGAAAAAGCTTCGAATAATGGGTCTCGTAAGCGCTGCAACTCGTTCTCGCACATTGCGGCGGCTCCTTTGCGGTACAGACGGTAAAACCTCGCCAGCCGATGCTACCATAAATTGAAATAAATTCAGCTATATGAAAAAACTAAACATATATGTAGAATACTTTGACATGCTTTTAGGCGATATCTTACAATGCAGTCCCGCGTAGAAAGGGTATGGGCCCACCCGAAAAAATGACTGAGCAGGAGCTGTGAAACGCACTGAGAGTCGTTGCATACCAATTAGGGTGGTGTATCTCAGTCAGAATCTAGTACCAATTTCACCGAGGTTTGTATGGTGTTGGCAATAGACGCCGTTTGTAACTTGTTCACCGAGTACGAGGTGAGCAATGGACAGACAGGCCTAGACCAAGCGTTTTTAGAGCAGATTCGCTTTCCTGCAGAGTGGCATAACGGCGTGTCCATTGACGAATATATTGCAATGAAGGATCGCGCGGGTGTGGACCGCTCGCTACTTATTGCCGTGCGTGCCGGTGATATTCGAGTCAGAGGATCTTTTGAAATACCTTATGAACAGGTAGCAGCAGTATGCCGGCAGTATCCAAGTCGATTTTCCGGATTGGCTGGCATTGACCCATACAGAGGGATGGATGGGGTTCGAGAGCTCGAGCATGCGGTAAAGAATCTTGGATTCGTAGGGGCGCACCTTTACCCGCACTGGATCGAGTTGGCGCCGGACCATGCAAAATATTATCCGTATTATGCAAAGTGCTGCGAGCTGAATATTCCAATCATGATGCAGGTGGGGCACAACTTGGTCTATTCGCGTGAAAGACGGCTCCCTAGTGTTGGCCGCCCGATTACCCTCGATCAAGTTGCTATCGATTTTCCCGATTTGAAATTGATTGGAATTCACATTGGCATTCCTTGGGTAGATGAGATGATTTCTATGGCCTGGAAGCATGAAAATGTCTTTATTGGCTCAGACGCATACGCACCAAAATACTGGCCTGACTCTTTTGTGCATTATTTGAAAACATATGGGCAAGACAAGGTTTTATTCGGAACAGATTGGCCGGTAATCAGCCCAGAGCGAGCGATCAGAGAGATACAGGATCTGAATATCCCCGACAAGGTTCTTGAAAAGTTTCTCAGAACCAATGCGCAACGGGTTTTCAATGTTTGATACGAGCCACTTTTGTCCTTCACCTGATCGAGTACTGGCCTATGACAGGTGATCTCAAGATACAAGAACGCGCTGTCTTAGATGTTGGATACGGCATCAGATGTACGGCTCAGCAACGGCCAAACAAAGTGGCGATTGGCGACGCAAATCGCAAGCTGACCTATCGGGAGCTCTCTGATCGAATCAATCGGATATCTAACGGCGTAAGAGACCTGTTAGGTCCGAGCAAGGGCAGGAGGGTGATCTTAATAGCACCTAACTGCATTGAATATCCTGAGCTGACGATCGGTATTGCTCAGGCAGGAAATGTAGTGGTAACACTCAATCCAAGCCTAACGGCTGCCGAGATCCAGTATATTTGCGATGATTGCGAAGCGTCTATGGTCTTCATGCATGAGTCAGTGCAATCGAAAGTAGATATCTCTGCATTAAAAACCGTGAGAGCTAGAGTAATCATCGGTGAAGAGTATGAAGCTTGGTTGAATCAGTACGGCGCGAGTTATCAAGTCAAATCGCTACAAGAAACCGATATCTTCGCCTTGCTCTACACAGCGGGCACATCCGGTAAACCCAAAGGGGTAATGTTGTCACATCGCGCCCGGGTCCTTCTTTGTTTTGGCATGGCGTCAGAGTATGGATGTTACAGTTCAGACGATCGGACATTAGCCGTTGCACCACTATTTCATGGTGCCGGTTTTTCTTTCGCGCTGGCGGCACTGTTTTTCGGTGCTTACTGCGAAATCTGTCCAAAGTTTGATGCTGCCACCGTCTTGAGTACGCTCAAAACCCAAGAAATTACCAGTGTCTTTATGGTGCCCACGCATTTTCAAGCTATTTTTGCGCTCTCGGAGCAGCAGCTTCATGATTCAAAACCTGAGCATCTAAAAACGATCATCTCTAATGCATCAGCATTACCTCACGCTTTGAAAATGCAAGTAATTGAATATTTTGGTGGCGGCATCTTGCATGAAACCTATGGATCCACAGAAGCCGGAGTGGTCTGCAACCTCCGACCAATAGATCAGCTCAGAAAAAATCGCTGTGTAGGACTTGGCTTTGCTTGTACTGAAACAAAGGTGTTGGCTGAAGATGGTCAGCAAGTTAAGCCTGGCGAGGTTGGCGAACTCTATAGCCGCTCACCCTATTTGTTCTCTGGGTATTGGGGGAATCCGCTCACCGCTAGCTCCACCTTAGATGGTTGGTTTTCTGCTGGTGATTTGGCGCGCGTTGACGATGAAGGTTTCGTCTATATCGTAGACAGAAAGACAGATATGATTATCTCCGGCGGCGTTAATATTTACCCAAGAGAAATAGAAGAGGTATTGCGCGAGCACCCGGGCGTATCGGACGTGGCAGTGATTGGCGTACCGGATAGCTATTGGGGTGAATCGGTAAAGGCTTTTATTGTTCGCGCTGATAACAGTGGCGTGGGCGACGAGGATTTGAAGCTGCATTGCAGACAGACTCTAGCGGCTCATAAACTCCCCAAGACATTCGAATATATACCCGAGCTTCCACGTGGTGGGACCGGGAAGGTATTAAAACGAGAGCTTGCTTAACAACTTAGATTAAAAGGGGAAAGGATATGTCTGGTTCCTATGTTGAACAAAATCATCATGATGCACTACCCAAGACGAGCCATGATGAATGCGCCCGCCAGCATTTTGTTCGGTCTTTTAAAGAGCACTTGGTGGCATCTATCCATCCGGGATTGAAAACCGCATATGAAAAACGAGCGAAGATATCGTTTCAAAAGCAGCACGGCCGCGACCCTAGCGACATCAAGGAAGTTGCCTCTGTCATGAAGCACGATCCGCACTATCAGGCATGGAGCTCTTTGTTGCGAACGAGCCAAGAAATGATGTGGTCCGCAGCGCAAATTCCAGTCGAGCGCTCTTTACGCGAGTTAGCAAAAAACGCCGCAAAATCTGAGGGTGGGCAAGGAACATTGCGGCTTAATGGTGATCTGAAAATCCCCGACTACCACACTGCTGTGGACATTCATTGTCAGCCCGGTGGATACCATACCGAATATATCGCAGATGATGTTGCTCAGGGCGCAATCTATGATCGTGCCGTTTACCTATATGCTATGGGTCAAATGGGCCCTGATAACGCAGATATGGGCGACAGCACCGTTTCGTGGTTGCAAAGCCAGCATCCCGATTTTAAGCCCCAGCGTATTCTAGATATGGGCTGTTCTGTAGGACACAGCACGCTCCCTTATGTCACAGGCTTTCCTGAGGCGGAGGTTCACGGTATTGATGTTGGCGCGCCAATGTTGCGTTATGCGCATGCCAGAGCCAAATCAAAAGATCTTGAGGTGCATTTTTCGCAGCAAAATGCTGAGCAAACCGATTTTGAAGACGAATCTTTCGATTTGGTGGTGTCACATATTTTATTGCATGAGACATCGGCTGTCGCGATCAAAAATGTCATTAAGGAGTGTCACCGGCTGCTGAAACCGGGAGGATGGATGGTTCACGTTGAGACCCCACCATACGAGGGAATGTCGCCATTCGATACGTTCTTGTTTGATTGGGATAGTGAAAATAATAATGAGCCGTTTTGGAGGAGAAGCCACGAGCTCGACCTCCAAGCGCTAGCTCAGCATGGCGGCTTCACAGAACACGCGGCAGTCCAAGTGATGGCGCCTAGTGCTTATCAGGAAACACAAAGATCGATGACTTTTCAAGGCGGTGACTTTGGTGGTGGCGGCGTGTGGTTCCTCTATGGGTGCCAGAAATGAGTGCCTCGTCTCCTGATAGCGACACCGTTTCCTTGAAGCGGAAGGCTAAGGGAAAAAGGCCGTTCTATTTTTCTGACTCAGATATAGACAAGCTCTTGACGATGGTGATGGCGTTGGCGGGGGAATTATCGGTGACGCGAGATCGCCTCGATACTGTTGAGCGGATCGCGGCCTCGAAAAATTTATTCTCGGAGGAGGATATTGAGACATTTGAGTTGGACTCAGACGCGCTGGAGGCGCGAGCAGCGCGTCATCAGACCCTGTTCAGGGAAATTACCAGAGTGATTTCCTCTGAAATTGAAGAGCTCGATAGAGAGTCATCCTCTGACTATGGCCAGGTGGTAGAAATGGTTGAGGCAGAGGGAGGGCGTAACTAACTTTAATCTCGAAGCTTGGTTTTGCGTTACCGACTTAGGAGTGTCTGTTCAGAGCGGCGTTGTAAAACTGCTAAACGCGATCGATTTTATGACTGCACCCTAGGTTTGCTCGCCTTCGAAAACATGTGAAGAGGGGGCTAGTCGCATCTTTAGCGAGATATCCGAAGTCTCTCGTGTCACATAAGATAGTCCGGAAAAGCCGGTCGCTCCGGTTGAGGGGGCCTACGTTGCGAGGCTCATCGAGAGAATAAATGGGATCCAGATCAATAGCGCAATTCGTTCCCCCAGAATTTGTGGTCCCGGCCGAGCTTCTCACCACAAAGTTCAAGCTCCGAATGCTGTCCATCGGAGATGTCGAGAAGGATTTTGAGGCGGTAACTTCCAGTGCAGCACATCTCAGCGAGGTTTGGCCCGATACCGGATGGCCGCATGGGCTCACGCTGAACCAAAATTTGGTTGATTTGGGTTGGCACGAAAAGGAGTTTCAGAACCGGAGCTCTTTCGCCTACACCGTCGTGACACTGGATGAATCGTACGTTTTGGGGTGCGTTTATTTTTATCCAACGAATAAGTCTGGCTACGACGCTGAAGTGTTTTTGTGGGTAAGGGAAAGTGAGCTGTCCGTAGGCTTGGATGCAGAGCTTTTTACAGCAGTCGACGGATGGTTGGCTGCGGAATGGCCGTTTCGCCAGCCAGCATATCCAGGAAGAAAGATAAACTGGGATGACTGGAGTCAGCTGCCCGATAAGTGAATTCCGGACTTATATCGTTCTGCGCCGATTAGATGATTGGGAAACACGATTACTCGCCGCTTACCCATCCGGCATGAAAGCCATAGGGCACTCTGAAAGGCATGATGACGGTTGCCACTGGACCTGCGCTGAGGTTCTGGGCATCAATGATCAAACATTCGCTCTGATTTTTGGCTTCGTCATGAATGAAGCAGACCAGGTACCCATCGTCTTCTGAACCTGTCCCTGTTCTTGGTGCGAACACAGCTTCTCCACCATGGCGATTCACCCCGTATTGAAATTCGGTGGTAACGCCAGTGTCGTTGTCGTATTTCATGATGCCGTCAAAGGTAAAAGGGCGTTCAGTATTAAACACGCCAGCGTAAAGGTAGCGGGTTCGGTAGCATGCGTAGTTGTCGTTGACCCGGGTGAAATCGCAGGGAATGTCGCTAAGAGTCCGCTCCGCGACGAGACCTGTTTTGAGGTTAATGCGCCACTCGTATAGCAGGCCTTGGTTGTCTTGAAGATTATTTCCTTTTGAGGTGCCAGCGCCGGCGATATCGGCGGTTTTTGACCGCGATGCTTGCAGTACCACTTCATCGCCGTCATCCCAGGCATTGGCGGTGTGCACGACGACACCGGTTTCCACATCAAACCACCGCACATCGGCATCGGTACCATACCGCGGCATGACACCGATTCGTGAACCATGCTGCGGCTCAAAGTCCACTGCAGGCCCCCCTGATATGGCTCTTCCGATATCGAGCGTGATGGGGAAATCCAGAAATAGCGTGTATTTCTCGGTCACCCCGAAATCATGCATAAAAATGGATCTGGGAATGGTAATGGGGCTTGTATGAACCAGGTCGCCGTTTTTGTCGATGACGGAATAAGAGACAAACGGCGCCTGAAATGAGTAGCCGTAGGCGATCATTTCGCCACTCTTTTTGTCGATCTTTGGGTGTGCCGTGAAGGGGTGACTCAGCTTGCCATTGAAGTCTGTGGGCCCTTTAGTTGTCAGGCTCGGCAGTTCAATCACGGTCGGTTTTGAGGGCTCGTGCAGCGCATACAGCGTGTTGTTGTGAAAGGCGAGCGCCGTATTGGCCAGGTTTTTACTAGTAGCAGCACCCTCAGGGACGCGTCCGGGTGTTGGGTCCATAAGCGAATTCATGCCCTTGAATATCCAGTCGCCGCGCTCCTGTTCCAGTTTGAATCCTTCATTCTGAACAAACCGGTTCCGGTAGCGCACCGTCCCGTCGGAGAAGCTCATGGCGTGAATCATGCCGTCACCGTCAAAGGTGTGATACGCCGCTTCGCTGAATACATGCACAGGATTGGGTCCTATGCGCAAAAAGTGTCCTCTCAGATCCTGAGGAATCTCGCCAACGATTTCCATGTCAACGGCATCACGCTCCTCGGCCACGGGACTGAAGTTACCATCGAGGAAAAAGTTGAATGAGGGTGCGCCTGCTTGCACGAGTGGCATAGATTGAGTCCGTGATCTGATTAATGAGCCAGAGGGATTCCTGACTGGTTGTCCATGAAGAATATAGCTTTTTGCCACTCGGTTTGTCATGCCAATACTGGAGTGCATGCTGATGCAGTATGACGAGAAACCCGAGCAGTAGTGGGCAATTGTGAAGCCCGGGCGAGGGAGGGTAATTTGATGAGATAACGCCAGTTCGCGGGCTTTGTCACCCGACCACAGACAGAGCATGCTGAGGATGGGAATTTTAGTAACAAAGCGGTCTGAATTCGTTTCTGTGGCGTAACAACGTCACTCTTTTTTGCTCATTGCGACGAGTGTCTCTCATACGCCCGTTTTCGTAATGATGTGTTCCCTCGCTTATCAGGGCTGTGTTATGTCAAAGAACTTCATATCGGCGTCCGTCATTGCCTCGCTCATATTGGTATGGCTTGTATCGGGTCTCTTCGTCAATCCACCTAATAGCGTTGAGGAGGCAACATCCTCAGCGGTCATTGCCAAGATGAAGCAAACCGCCCCCACTGAGGTGGTGAGCCGCGTGCGTGTTTCGCGCATCAATGCCGAGGCAAGACGCAGAAGCGTTACGTTGCGGGGCCGAACAGAAGCGAAACGGATCGTTGAAGTCACAGCGGAGGTGGCGGGGCAGGTAGTGAGTCGATCCGTCGAGCGAGGCATGCAGGTGTCCCGTGGACAGCTGCTCTGCGAGATAGCCATAGACGACAGAGAGGTGGCCGTTGAGGAGGCGCGTGCCGGTTTGGATAAGGCTCAGATCGAACACGCGGGTAGCGCCCGGTTAGCGGACCAAGGGCTCCTCTCTGAGGTGGCTATTGCAGCATCGGAAGCGCGACGGCAGGCCGCAGAGGCCCATCTTCAGCGGCAAATTCTGAACCTCGCGCGGACGCGTGTTACCGCGCCCTTTGATGGTGTGGTCGAAGATCTGCATCTCGATGAGGGAGATTACGCGGGGCCCGGTGATTCCTGTGCGACGTTGATCGACCTCGATCCTATGTTAGTGACGGCGCAGGTAACAGAGGAGCAAGTCGAGTATCTGCAGCTCGGTACCCCCGTTTCCGGCACGACCCGATTGGGTCGGCCAGTCGAGGGGGAGCTATCCTTTATCGGCAACCAGAGCGATGCTGTGACCCGCACCTACGCCGTCGAAATTACGGTGGACAACCAAGATTACAGCCTGCGATCCGGGCTGACAGTCTCATTACAGGTGTCATTGGGTGATATCTGGGCCCATCGTGTGGCACCGTCGCTTCTGTCACTCAATGAACAGAGCGTCATGGGAGTGCGCCTCATTGATGGCAATAACCGCGTTGTATTTCGACCAATAGAGATCATTGAAGACGGTCCGAATGGTATGTGGGTAACGGGACTCCCCTCCACGGCAAAGATTATTACTGTGGGGCAGGAATACGTGAGGGAGGGCGCTTTAGTTGACCCTGTATACGGCGATTCAATCGATGATCAGATTGTGCTCCGATGAGTCTCATGGAGAGTGTAATTGGGCGGACCCGCACGACGCTGTCACTGCTGGTGGTGATTGTTGTGGTGGGCCTTGGAGCTCGAGGTGCGTTGCCTATTGCTAACGATCCCCATGTTGACCTACCTCTTTTTTATGTAGGGGTAAATCATGAGGGTATCTCTCCCGAAGATGCCGAGCGCCTTTTGATACAGCCGATGGAGATCGAGTTGAGAAAGCTTGAGGGCATCGTTGAGCTGAGATCGACCGCATCCGAGGGGATGGCTAGTTTCTTTATTGAATTTGATGTCACGCAAAATCTGGATAAAGCATTGAGTGACGTGCGCGAGGCTGTCGATGCCGCGAGAGCAGAGATGCCAGACACAGCCGAAGAGCCATTCGTAGAGGAAATGACCGCCGATGACTTTCCCATGTTGCAGGTCAATCTGATTGGAGAACAAGTCAGCGAGCAAGACCTGTACCGCACGGCACTGAAGTTGAGACAACAGATTGAAACGATTCCTGCGGTGCTGAGTGCGGATTTGCAGGGCCATCGCGACGAGGTACTCGAGATCATCATTAACCCTGATGCCCTGAATGCCTACCAAATTGCTGTAGAAGAGCTTCTGGTGATTCTTCAACGCAACAATCGGTTGATCCCAGCGGGTACGATGGACCTGGAAAATGGTCGATTCGCTGTCAAAGTGCCCGCGGTCGTCGAGCGAGCAGAAGAGGTGCTTGAGTTACCTATTCGGAGCACCACTGATAGCGTGGTGACACTCAAGGACGTGGCGCGCGTCAGTCGAACTTTTAAGGATCGCACCAGCTACGCCCGATACAACGGACAGGAAGCGATCTCGATCAGTGTAACGAAGCGATCTGATGCCAATGTTATCGACGCTGTAGAGGCTGTCATGGGTATCGTCAGCGAGGCCGAGTCTAATATCCCATCTGCCATCACGGTCATTACCTCGCAGAATCAGGCAGAATTTGCAGCACTCCAGGTTCGCGAGCTTGAGGGCAATATCCTCACAGCTCTGGCCCTAGTGATGATATTGGTGGTTGCCTCTATGGGGTTTCGAAGCGGGCTGGTAGTAGGGCTCGGGATTCCCTTCTCGCTGCTTTTCTCCGTTACGATAATTTATCTGCTGGGCTACACCTTCAATTTTATGGTGATGTTCGGAATGCTGCTTGCACTCGGAATGCTGATTGATGGCGGTATCGTCGTGACCGAATACGCAAATCGTATGATGAGTGAAGGCATGGATCACAGGCGTGCTTATGTCGAAGCGGTGAATCGAATGTTTTGGCCCGTAACGGCGTCAACGGCGACAACGTTAGCCGCTTTCTTGCCGATGCTGTTTTGGCCGGGTGTGTCGGGGCAATTCATGGGTTATTTGCCGGTTACCGTGTTCACGGTGCTGATTGGGTCCTTACTTTATGCGCTCCTGTTCGGACCGGTGCTTGGCACTCTCTTTGGCAAGCCCTCGATGCATGACGCACAGATGCTAGAGACTCAGCGTATTTTGGAGGAGGGCGATCCGACTCAGCTTCGCTCACTCACCGGCCGGTTTGCTCGCTTTTTGACCAGTGTCTGTTATCGCCCTTTTCTCACACTCGGCATTATTTTCAGTCTCTTGGTCAGCGTATTTTGGGCCTATGGGAAGTATGGAGTAGGCACCATTTTCTTTTCTGACGCAGACCCGCAGTTTATTCAGGTGTCGGTTCTGGGGCGCGGTAATTTCGCGGCTCGCGAGGTGAATGACTTGGTACTGGAGGTGGAATCTGAGGTCTTGCAGGTGCCCGGCATCCGGTTCGTCAATACGCAGAGCCTTTTACCTGGGGCGAGTGATGGTAACGCCGGATTTATGGGGAGCGCCTCGGACCGAATTGGTTCTATTTTCATAGAGCTGGTGGCAGAAGCTGACAGGGATCTCGGCGGCAGAGCGATCATGGCGATGATTCGCGAGCGGACCGATTATTTAGCAGGTATCAAGGTCGAAGTGCAGCCGCTTGAAAAGGGCCCGCCTGTGGGCAAGCCTATTCAAATCGAATTTTCCTCTAATCAGAGAGGCCTTCTGGAGCCCGCCATGGCTCAGCTGAGGGCTCACCTCGATACGCTGCCTGAGTTGGTCGATATCGACGACTCAGCAGCCCTGCCCTCTATTGAATGGCGCATAGAGGTAGACCGACAGCAAGCGGCGCTGTATGGCGCGGACGTCTCATCCGCAGGGTTGGCCGTACAATTAATCACCAACGGCGTAAAGGTAGGGGAGTATCGGCCGGATGATGCTGAGGATTCAGTCGATATTAGGGTTCGCTTCCCTAAACAAGACCGTGGCATCACAGCAATGGACGAGCTCCGCATCAGTACCGATCAGGGTATGGTGCCGCTTAGTAACTTTGTGCGGATGCAGCCTGCACCCGGGGTCGATGCGCTAAAGCGCATTGACGGTCGACCGGTGGAGCTGATCAGAGCGAATGTGCGCGATGGCGTCATGGCTGACAGTGTGGTCGCCGAGATTGGGGCCTGGATAGCGAAGCAGTCATTCGATCCGGCAATCGATATTCGGTTTCGGGGTGCCAACGAGGAGCAAGCTGACTCCATGGCCTTTGTTTCAGCCGCTTTTGCGCTGGCGCTGGCCATTATGTTCTTGCTACTGGTATCCCAGTTCAATAACTTTTATCAGAGCGTGTTGATCCTGTTGGCGGTGGTGATGTCTACGGCCGGAGTGCTGTTGGGTTTGCTGCTTCTTCAGAATCCGTTCAGTGCATTACTGACCGGGGTGGGTGTCGTTGCATTGGCGGGGATCGTGGTGAATAACAATATCATTCTTATCGATACCTTTAATCATGTGCGTCGTGAACACCCAGGTTTGGATATTCGCGACGTGATTGTTCGGGCGACTGCGCAGAGGCTACGCCCCGTTTTGCTAACCACCGTGACAACAGTGTGCGGGCTCTTGCCATTGGCTGCCGGCTTCTCGGTTGACCTCGCTGGACGATCGGTAACGATTGAGGGCGAGATGGCGATGTTTTGGGCGCCGTTGTCACAGGCCATTGTCTTTGGTCTGTCGTTCGCCACCGTGCTGACTTTGGTCGCCACACCCGCGTTGCTCTCGCTCCCGCCCACGCTCAAGCTTCACGCAGTGGCGTTAAGGCATCGCCTCGCTATCGCCTGAGGTCGCTTTAGCGATGAGAGCAGAAGTGGGTTAGCCGAGTCGTCCGCGTTCGGGACTGTGGCTCCACTAAGTGCGACCACCTCGTGGTGAGATGGCAGAACTGCTGGCTAGGGCC
>Ga0209251_1000220_pt1 | contig 52454 bp, 32 predicted proteins | sample SaaInlV_100m_DNA_6_FD_184665 | JGI IMG/M metagenome (GOLD analysis project Ga0209251, IMG submission 184665) | Marine microbial communities from expanding oxygen minimum zones in the Saanich Inlet - Saanich Inlet SI073_LV_10m_DNA (SPAdes) (version 2) | ecosystem: Environmental > Aquatic > Marine...
TTCATACGAGACATGGAACGTTGCCCTATGGATCAGCAATGAGGAGATGATCTATCACCACGCCAAAGCAAACCAGAATCTAGGGTATCGTCGATGGGCAAAGCGATTCATCGATGAGTTCGGTGAGTATATCACGGGCGACGGCGTGGCATGGTTGTCTGACAAGGTAGACACCGATGAGATGGATGAGATGCTCGCTGAACTGTAAGGGGTTGCCCCCCTTTCTTTACACTAACCCCACACACACTATGTCTAAACAACTCGGAAAGTATAGGAAGGCAGTTGATGCCATCATGGATGAGTATGGATTTGTTTTCTTTGACGATTCCAAGCATTTGAAATACAAACACCCTGATCTAGGTATCATTCAGACATGCTCAAAGACACCAAGTGATAACTACGCACTGGCACAGATTAAGAGACAATGTAGAAGATCAGTGGCAGCACTAAGTTAAACACAGGGGGCAGTTAATGCCCCCCTTAATGTATACCCCCTGAACGCCGAGCGGGACTCCTACGCCTACTCTAACCTACAAAGTGTTACCCAAGCACGATAAATACTTCGGGTCCCTCCAATATAAAAAAATCGCCCCAGAAAATTTTGCCATGAAAACCTCGACAACATTTAGGGAAGAGATTAGTTATATTGCAGTGTGTCTCCTGGAGACTGTAAAGATCCTTGGGTTGAATTTATATACCAAGTTTGGAGTTAAATGGAACAACATAAGATTACTTACAAGACAAAGGACGGTGTTCTGAAGGAACAGAGGTTCGACGAGTTCAATGAATTTGCCGATGCAATCGAAGATGCTGTGACGGACTATTTTGGGGCTGCTGACGCAGCACCTGAAATTGACGTTTCGAGTGCCTTCGGGGCATACGGTATAAATTATAAGGAAAGTTTTAAAAATGGAGAAAGAACTACAAGTGAAGTTGAATTCCTTGGAGAATAGACTGAAGGAAGTTGAGAACCCAGGGACACTTATGTATTGCCGACCAGGATCGGAGGAACATGAGACTTTGGTAGATTTTCTGAATGACACGTATATACAGTTACAGGAGGTTAAATGCCAGGTATCCCAATTGCTACAATTACATCAATCGACTCTGGGGGCACAGGCACATGTAACACACCGCCTTTAGTCTTAGGGAAAGGCAGTGGGGTTGTGAATGTGTATGCAGGTAAGATACCAGTAGTTAAGTCTGGGGATACTTTCAAACCAGCACCAGGGACAACACCAAAGGGTGATCCTTGCACATCTCCGAGAGTTTTAAAAGGTAAGAGTAAGTGTTTAGTGGGGAAACTACCTGTTGGTAAGCAGGGGGACACATTGTATGAACCCACAGGAATTACCATTGCAAAAGCAAGCAAAGCAAGCGTATATGTGGTATAATATGTGAGTCGTTCAAAGAAAACCCATGGCAAAGCGTCCTTCACTGACTAGTGGCACTCACATCGAGTCCAAACCCAAGAAAACCCGTCAGGGAACAGGGAAGCACACGAAGTATGCTGCCACTAGCAGAAATAGTAAAAAGAAATTGTATCGTGGACAAGGTAAGTAGAGTTAAGGAATGGATTAAATATATTTCTGAGCAGCGTGGGGATCTAGGCGGTCATGCCATATGTCCCTACGCTTTTTCTGCGTCTGTTCATATAGAGGAGCGTGCCTTACGGCGTGTGACTCTGAGTTCATTACCAAATGCGGACGTGATAGTCTACATTTTGGAGGATGATATCTCTGAATGCGCTCTGATGCAACGGGTTGCGGAAATTAATATGAGTCAAAGTGTATACTATGCGCTTGATGATCATATGGATGACGCAACACATATTAATGGAGTGCAAAGTAACTTTAATGAAGGAAACTTGATACTCATTCAAAAGCGTGATAAATTAGAGCAAGCAAGAGAACAATTACACAAGACTGATTATTATCAATATTGGTCACCAACACTTTATAGGAGAATTATCAATGGCAAATAGTCCCACAGACCTTGGCGACAAGTTTGTAAGATCAGGAATGACACTTATCACTCAACCTGCTAGCGACTATTGGTTGAAGAAGTCTGAGAAATTGAAAGAAGAAAGAAAGCGACTAGATAATTTGATGGGCTGCTAAATAGATAAGATACACTCTACTATTCGTGTGGCAAAGTTTCAGACCTTCAAGGATTTGAATGTAACGTTCAAACCCCATCCTGTAACAGGTGACTTAATTGTCAAGAAGGATGATGCTGCAATTAAACAGGCAGTCGTCAATTTGCTGCTTACCTCAAAGGGCGAGAGACCATTCCAACCAGATCTGGGGTCTAATCTTCGTAATTTACTATTTGAGCACCTAGATGTGGCGACTGCTGCTGAGATTGGCGATAATATTCGTCAGACTCTAGATCAGTTTGAACCAAGAATTACGGTTACTGGTTTAGAAGTTGATACTAATTTTGACGACAATGGATTTGACGTTGCTTTAGAATTTGAAATTATTGGTAGAGAAGACTTTCCTGTCGCCATAGAATTCTTCCTAGAGAGAACTCGATAATGCCATACGTTCAACTATCAAACCTAGACTTTGCAGATATCAAGACTGCTCTCAAGGAATACTTGAGATCGCAGGGAGAGTTTACTGATTTTGATTTTGAAGGTTCTGTATGGTCGAACCTTCTCGACGTATTGGCATATAATACGTATTATACAGCGTTCAACACTAATATGGTGGTGAACGAGACGTTCCTTGATTCGGCAACGCTCAGGGACAATGTGGTGGCACTGGCGAAGCAATTGGGTTACACTCCCAAGTCAGCAACATCACCAAAGGCAAATTTGTCTTTTAGAATAACATTTCCAAACACTGCACCGAATGAAATCGTTCTAAGAAAAGGAACAGGTTTCAATTCTACATTTGATGGTAGCGTATACAATTTTGTAGTTGTTGAGGACATTAAGGTTCCTGTTATTAATAACATCGGAACTTTTGATAGCATCGATATTTACGAAGGAAACTTCATCACTGACACCTATACGGTTAATGCAGCACGATCAAACCGTTTTGTGATCAAGAACCCCAATGCAGACGTTTCGTCTCTTAGAGTCCGTATTTTCCCATCTGCACAAAGCACTGTAGGGGAGATCTATTCGAGAGCAGATAGTATCCTAGACATTACGAGTGAGTCAAGTGTTTTCTATGTTGAGGAAACCGAAGATGAGCAGTATGAAGTATTCTTTGGTGATGGTGTCCTAGGTAGACAACTAGAGTCTGGTAACCAAGTAGAAATTACATATCTGTCAACGAATGGTCCTGATGCTAACGGAGCAAGAGCATTCACCTTCAATGGCATCATAGAAACCCCTGCAGGCGATTCTAACCTAAACTACACTGTTGACTACTCTGCTGCTACAGACCTCGTAGAGGTGGCAGTAGGGGGCGCAGAAATCGAATCTGTTTCTAAGATCAAGTTTAATGCTCCTAAGTTCTATGGAACACAGAACAGAGCAGTCACGGCACAAGACTATGCAGCAATTGTAAGAGAGATCTATCCTGCTATTGCTGATATCATTACATTTGGTGGTGAAGAGGATGATCCCCCTGAGTATGGTAAGGTCAAGATTGTTGTCAAACCATCTACTGCACGTAGATTGAGTTCTGCAACTAAAAAAGAGATTGTAGATAAACTGAAACCATATATGGTGGCATCCATCACTCCTGATGTCATCGATGCTTCTATTTTGTATGTTGAACTAAAGTCCAATATTTACTATTCTAGAGAAAAGACCAATCAGACTAGAGATGAGATTAAGTCTAAGGTTCTCGGTGGTCTAGAGGCATACATTGCATCTTCTGATACAGAGAAGTTTAATGGCAAGTTTAGATTCTCTAAGTTTGTTGGTGTAATTGATGATGCTGATCGTAGTATTAACAGTAATCTTACCACTGTGAAGATGAGAAAGGATTTTTATCCTCAGATCAATAGTAAGTTCTTCTACGAACTATGTTTCCAAAATGCTTTCGATAATACTTGTGATGAGGATGTAATTGTCCAGTCAACAGGTTTCAAAGTAAGTGAATATCCTCTCTGGACAGTCTATCTCGAAGATCGCTCTGGTAAAATCGTCCTATATAGAATAGACTCTATCTCAGGTGAGAAAATCGTTTTAAACGACTCTGTTGGGACGGTTGACTATATTAAGGGAGAGATCAAACTTTATGATCTGACAGTCATTGAAGGTAGTTTCTTTGATAATAGAATCGAAGTTAGAACTATCCCTTTAAGTAATGATATTAGTGCATCGAGAGAAGTTTATCTCGATGTTGATATTCCAAAGAGTTCATTCACGATTTACACAGAGTAAGCTTAAATGGCAGAGACTAGGAGAATATCCACTCTAATCGAGAGTCAACTTCCTGAGTTCATTTCTTCTGACTACGAAAATTTTTCTAAAATTGTAGAGAAATATTACGAGCAGTTAGAACTTAGGGGTCAACCTCTTGACGTGATTCAGAATATCACGAAATATCGTGATATAGATTTTTATGAGAAAAATCTTCTAGCACAAGGCACAGAATTAGCAGTAGCAGTATCTGCGAGTGATACTACTATTGAATTGATTGATGCATCTTCTTTCCCTGTGGAAAATGGTTACATCAAGATTAACGATGAGATCTTGTTTTACAAAGAGAGAAATGGTAACACTCTCAGTGATGTCTCTCGTGGCGTCAGTGGCAATACAAAACTAGGTGACCTATACGAGGCAAGCAACTTCGTAACAACGCTTGCTGTGGGTCACAACTCAGGTGTGACAGTCCAGAACATCAGCAACCTGTTCTTGTATGCTATTGTCAAGAACTTTGAGTCTGACTACCTTGCATCCTTCCCAGAAAAGTATCTGAATGAGAAGGTAGACAAGCGAACTCTAATTAAGAATATTACTAGTTTCTATCGTGCAAAAGGCACTGATAGGTCAATCAAGTTTATTTTCAACACTCTGGTAGGAAATGACACTCCAGAGGTTGTAAGACCAAAAGATTTTACTGTAAAGGCATCTACATCCGATTGGATCACCTCTTACTCATTAAAAGTAAAAGTTATATCAGGTAATGTATCTGATCTCATTGGAGAAGAGATTGTTCAAGGCATAGACTCATTTAATCCTAATGCAGGTTTTGCATCTGGTATTGTAGACAATGTTTTCGGTGCTGGCACAGTTGATGGAGAGCAACTATATGAAATTGCTCTAGATACGTCTTCGATTAACAATACATTCAAGATTGCATCTAAAACTGAGTTAACAGCAGACTTTGATAATGGTCTCACTGTTGGAGATCGTATCAATGTGTTTTCCACAGAAGGATTTTCTTCTACAGGCAGATTTATAATCCGTGGGGAAGAATTTGAGTATAGTGATAAAAGTGTCACTCAGTTTCTAGTCAGCAATAGAGAAAGCAATATTGTTTATGCTACTGGAGAATCTGTTTACAGTTTTTCTACAGTTACCTCTGGAAACGTCAAGCTTCTAGTCCTTGGTGTCCTTTATAACTTGAGCACTGATGCTCCTGTTCCTTATTCTGAGGAAGGAGATCGTATTCAGGTATCTGGTGCAGGTTTCGAGACCAGAGACCCCATTATTATGACTCCACAGAATACCATCCGTTGGATTCTGAGTCAAGAGAATGCTGAAGCAGCAAATCCTACTATTCAGTCTCAGATTGGAGATCTGCCTGGTGATGTTGCTGCTGTTTATGAAGATAGCAACTATTACTACATCTGTTCGTCTTCTTTCCCAACTAGACCTATTCTTCTTGCAAATACTCAGCAGAAGTTGCAAGATCAGAAGACGATGAGGTTGATTCGTAAGAATCCTCAAGTTATTACTGAATCGTATAAAACAACACAAAGAGATGTTGGCATCTTAGTTGATGGAACTCTTGCTTTCAGTTATAGAGATTTTGATCAAGTCAAATTTGGTCCTATCACCAAGTTCAATATTTCACAAAAAGGTGCTGGATTCCAGGATCCCCCTAATGTTCTGATTAACAATATTCCAGGAAGAGCAAGATCTTTCCTAGCAGGTGAAGTTGTTGACAGTATTGAACTTCTTGATCAGACTGTATATACTGTTCCACCAACTGTAACTATTACTTCTGGTAGAAACGGAAAAGCATCTGCTACTGTTACTTTTGGTAGAATTACAAGTATTCAAGTAATTGATGCTGGTGAATACTACACTACACCACCTACAGTAAGAATTATCGATCGTCTTGGCAAAGGTCGTTTTGCAGAATACAATACTGTTTTAGCAAATGGCAAAATTGTTGACTTTGAGCAAGTAGACGAAGGTAAGTTCTACTCCAAAGGAAATGTGATAGTCGATATTCTACCTGTTGGTGATGGAGCAGCTGCAACATCTGATATCGTTACATATACCAAAGATCGCTATAAGAAACTACAGTCTGAGTTAGACTCATCTAATGGTTATGCATTCCAGAACTATAATCCTACTAAAGGGTATGGTTATGGTATTGTTGCCAATCCTTCTAGTCTCAGAACTGATCTGAATGATGATGGAACGTCACATTCTCCTATTTTGGGATTTGCTTATGATGGCAATCCAATTTATGGTCCTTATGGTTATGAGAACCCTCTAGACACTAGTAGTGCTGTCAGCAGACTGTCATCAGCATATTATCTGAAGAGCAACAGACTAGGTGGTCCAAATCCATCTGAGTTCCCACTTGGAACTTTTATTGAAGATTATGAGTGGAGACCTAGCACTCAGACTGGTAAATTAGAATTAGACGAAAACAATGGAAGATTCTGTGCAACACCAGAATATCCAGCAGGAGTCTATGCATACTTTATTACTATCGATATTAATGGCGATCCTGCATTCCCATATATCCTAGGATCAAATTATTACTCACTACCTGTTGATTCTAACTATAATGCAGATCTATCTCAGGATGATTTGCCAAAGTATGCCAAGAGACTAAAAACTCTAGGAATGCCTAGCAATGGTGGTAATACTATTCTGAAGATCAACAAAACCACTAGTGGTAGTATTTCTGCATTGAATGTAGAGGATTCTCCAGCATCATTCAAAGTTGGCAATAAATTCATTATTAATGACACTGGAACCGAAGGATCTGGAGCAGCTGCGATTGTCGCAGAGGTTACTGGTAAGACTGTTACATCACTCAAATCAAATGATCTAGATCCTACTAATACTCTAGCAGTCTCTTATATTGAGACTATTGCCCCTTGCTATCTGTTTGAAGGAGATACTGTTACTCAAGAAGATAGCAACTACACTGGTAGGGTTATCGGAGACATTTCTAATAGAAATGAGTTTGTTCTTGAGAATGTATCAGGAACATATCAGTCTGACAAAAATTTAAACTCTTCTAGCAACATTATCAGTATTATCTTGTCTGGTAATGGATCGTTCAGTGCAGAAGCAACACTACTCTTAACGGATGGCGATGATGATGTCATTGCTAGAGGTAGAATCCTTGAGTCTGTATCAAACCAAAACTCTATTAGAGTCGAAGTGACTCAAGGAGAGTTTGTTGTTCCTGAAAGTGCTACTAAGAACTATTTTCTCCAGAGCACAGTTCTTGGAGATACCGTAGGTCTAGAAGTTGTCATCTACAACGAACTAAGTAAGAACATCCAAGCATTTGTTGTGGATAACAACTATGCTTTGGTATCTACATCCGAACCACACAATGTTGGTGTTGGTAGTGCTGTAAATATGGATCTTATTCCTAGTGTGGCAGATACTACAACAACTTATTATGTAAGAAAGAGATTCTATCAACAGATTACACTGAGAGCACCTTCTTTCACTTCAGTCATGACTGATAGTGGTGTTGGCAAGTCAGAAGTTCTTAATGGTGGTATAGCATATCAAGCAGGAACATATGAAGATGTTGAACTTATCTTTTTCGATCAAAGCAAGGTAAGAACTGATATTGGATCTGTTGGAGATCCTGATAATGCGAAAGCAACTATTGTTGTTAGTGACTACAACAATACTGGATATGGCAGTGTCAGTATAGTTACTGTTACAACTAAAGGACAGAATTACATTAAGGGTGACATCCTATCAGTTGCTGATGCATCTCTCAATAGATTAGATTCTACCAATTCAACCCAAAGGTTGGCATTGGAAGTTGATCATGTTGGTTTCTCTTTAACTAACACCGTATTACAACTAAGAAGTATTCAGAAACTGTCTGAGAATGACTATCTGCAAATTAATAGTGAGATTGTAAAAGTCACATCTATTGACAATAATGCAAGAACTGCTACTGTTCAAAGGGGACAGTTTGATACTGTTGTCACCAATCACTTTGATAATACTACAGTAAGACTGTATAACGGCATCTACAGATTCCAAGAAGACTCAAGACCTCTTGGCGATGGTATCAATGATCCATATATTATTGATTATGATGCAACCACTCAAGAGGTAACTCTAGCATACAACTATGATGCTCCCTCTCCTAGAGAAGTTACTAACAGTAGTATTTTCCAGGATGATAGTTCTCCTAGAAAGTCTATCAATATTGCTTCATCTACTGCTGGTCAAAACAACTTAGAGTTTTCTAAGGATGTCAATTTTGCAACGTATGGTAGAAACACTGACATTCGTATTCAGAAATACTATCGTTATTTGTTTGACACCAGTCATGTTTCTATGAATGGTGTGTTCCTTGATTTCTCTGCTAGTAAAACGGGAACTATTTTTACTGAAGAGAAAGAGATAAGTGGTATTCAACCAGGAAACGCTGGTTCATTTGTTGCCATCACATTAGGTTTTGGTCCTAATATTTCTGGTCTTGCTCAACAGAGATTCCCAGTTAACTTTGACACGTATTACTACTTTATTAAGGCGTCTAGTGATGTCAATACAGATAGTGCTTCATTGAAAGTTATTGATGATCCTTTGACTGGACCTAAGACAGTTAAGTTCACGACATCTACAAAGTTTGCATATCAGCTGCCTGACGTTCCTGATTATCAAGGAACTGGCAACATCATATACACAACATCTTCACCTTTTGCTGAAGGTAAGATCACTAAGACCACAATTAATAATCTTGGAGAAGGATATAAGAGATCTCCTATTGTTGAGGGTTGTCTTGTAACAGATAACAACGAACCACTACTGACTGTAGAGTGGGATTCTATCACTCAGTCAATTAAAGGTGTCCAAATTAATAATGGTGGTAAGAACTACATCAATCCTAAAGCAGTTGTTACCAATGGAGATGGCGTTGGTGCTCACTTTAGTGTAGTAAGCGATCAAGGAAGAATTACTAGAATTGATGTCTTAGCAGGTGGCAGTGGTTTCACCTTTGCTCCTATTGTATCGGTATATGAAGGTGATATCGATGCATTCTTTGAATCTGAGAGCATCGGTCTACCACAAGATATTAGCATCATCAGTAATGGTGGTTCTTTCCACAATGATGCGACTATTGAGTCTACTTATAGATCAAACTACGCTATCATCTACAAAGGAGATGCTAAGTTCTACAAGGGAGAGCGAGTAGAGCAGCGTGTTGGTTCTTCACTAATCTTCAGTGGTTATGTTTCTGACAAAGGTTGGAGAACAGGATCAAATATTCTTAGACTTAATAAAGTAAGTGGCGTTGTAGACACCACCCTAAATCTTTATGCTGCAATGGATCCTAGTAGATCTATTGAAGTATCTGATGTTTTGTTTACTGAGTTTGATTCTGATATCAGAACCTATTTTGACAATCTTGGTAGATATGCATCTGATAAAGGTAAGGTTGGTAGTAGATATCAAAAGGTAACTGATTCTTACTACTATCAAGACTTCTCATATGTCATTCAGTCTAGAACTGCTATTGATGTATGGAGAGATCTAATCAAGCAGACTACACACCCTGCAGGTTTCCAACTGTTCGGTGAAGTTCTAATTGATTCTGAACAGGAAGCAACAATGCCGACTGATCAGACTCCTACTACATCTATCAGTTATATTGAACTTTCTCCTAAGACAGTAACTGTAGAGAGGAAGAGCACAAGGGTTACTAATTCCTTTGTAACAGTAGCAGATACAAACTTGATTAGAGGTCAAGGTTCTATCTCTATTGATGAGTATGATACTGAAGGAATTATTTCTAGAGAACTAACTATCCTAGAACCTTTCACTGGTCGCTATGCAAGTAAGGAAGATTATGTAGGTTCTATCAGATCAATCACTAAAGCAGCTGATAACACGTTAGTTTACACTTCTCTTAGTGGTGGTGTAACTGTTCCATCTGGTGCTTATGCTCACTGGATTAAATTTAAACTTGTAAGCAACAGCAACAACCAACCTGCTGTTGGTCCTTTTGTTGGTGCTGGTTCTTCTACCCAATCTTGGGATACTAATGATAATTACACTATTCTTCCTAATGATGAGTATGTAACTACTGGGTCAGGTATCTTTGATCTGACCAAGATCATTCGTATGGATATTGGTTACCTATTCTCATTTGGTGAATTTACTAATAGTCCCTCCAGTGATGACTATGAGTTTGGTGGATTGGTTCAATCTACTGAATCAGACTTTTCTAATATTGCATATGAGTTTGAGGTTGGTGATGAGATCACTCTCTACGAAAATGCAGCATCTTATATTACTCTTGAAATTACCGAAGTTAAATCTCCTGCATATGATGTAGTTGAAGGTGTCATTGGTAATGGCAACATTCTCGGTAGAAAAACATTTACTCTTGTAGATAAAGCAAACTATCTTGCATACTCTCCATACAATGAGCAAGAATTATTCCTTACTATAAATGGAATTGCACAGGAACCTGGCAAATCATTTAAAGTATCTGGTTCACAGATAACATTTAATGAACCTCCTCTCGGTCCTCTCTTCCCACAAACAGGAGAGAACTTAGATGATACTTACGAGACTGAATCTGCATCACTAATCTGTAAAGCATTTAAGTTCAAAGAAGATACTTTTAACTCTCGTTATTTAAGAAAACTTAAGGACATCTCTCCTAATTTTGATGGATTTACATCTGAGTTTGATTTATATTGGGAAGATGGAACTATTGTAAAAGCAGATCCTGGTGAAAAATTCCTCATCTTTATCAATGGCATTTTGCAAGAAGCAAAAGAGTCTGCAGAAGCACCATTGGGTAATGCATATTATATTTTAAGAAGAAATGGATCACAAGCAGATGCGATTGTATTTGCAGAACCACCTAGAAACTTTGCAGACGATATTGATCCTGTTCCAGTTCAACTAGATCAAAGAGAGACTTTCTTTGGTTATGGAGTCGGTAGTTACGATAGATTCAAAATTGATAATCGTTTGATTCCATATAGAGGAACAGGTCCTTATCTAATCTTTGGTGAAGTTGATGGTAGAGTCAAGAACATCACCGATGGCAGATTTGTCTTGGTGTTTGTTGATGGAGTTCTGCAAAATCCAGACTCTTACACAATCAATGGTCCAAATATCACATTCACATCAAATCTTACTCGTTACATTCCTGAAACTGGTCAATCAGTTCAGAACAATGTAAAGTTGATTTCTCTGTATGGTAGAGATGTCCCCAAGACTCTATCATTCTATGATTATGATCGTGTTGGTCTTACTAATGAGATTATTGTTAGATGTCAGCGAGTTATCGATACATCTGCTGGAAATCAAGAATATAATGAATTCCAGAGTAGATTGTATAGTTTCAATCCAACTACTCCTAAGAATTTGTTTACCATCACTTCAGATGGAACTAGAAAACTCTTAGGAAAGATTTCTCTAATAAGATTTGATGAACTTGAAGATGGAACTACAAATGGATCTTCAAAAATTGGTGTAACACCAGTTGACTTTACATTTACACTTTTGAATGCATCGAACATTGATTTTTCTGAGTTGTCATATGATCCAACACAAAATACTGCTGATGACACTAGAGTTTCTGCAATTTATGTTTCCGATAAAGCAGATTTCTCGAATCCAATTTCTTTTAATAATATCAACAGTGTTTTCTCGATTGATATTTCATATCCAGTAGATGATGAAGGTAAGCGTTTGCTTGCTAGAGATATTCCTTCATGGTTGAGAGGTTCTGAGAATGGAAACTCAGTATATGATATAAGAAACAATACTGAATTGGAAATCATTGCTGGAGATGAAATCCTAGTTGATGGTGAGAATGAATTTAGAACAATTGAGTATGTTCCTGGTAAAGCAAATCTAAGAAACTTTGGATTGGGTCAGACTGCTAAGTATGAGCACTTCTCTAAAGTCGATGTAAGTAATTACAATGGTATTGTTAGAGGAGAGGGTCTTAGCGTAACCAGTCAAATTGATGGAACTGGTCGTGTTATTTCTCTTGGATTTAATGATCTTGAGTGGAACAAGAGGGATCTTGCTCTATTCTTCAATACTGGTATTCTATTACAACCAACAGCATATCAATACTTTGTTCCACCACAACTCAAGTTTGTTCCTGTTGATAGTAATGGTGGTGGTGCTAGAGCAGAAGTTCTTACGAAAGATGGACAGGTTCTAGATGTTGTATTAACAAATGGTGGTTTTGGTTATACTCAACCACCCAAAGTAGTCGTCACTAGAGGATATTTTGTTAAGAGGAATCCTACTAGAGTAGTTAAGTCTGAAACTATTATTAGTGTAAATACGGAAGTTGCAGGTGGTGGTGCCTTATCTGTTGTTCAAACAGAAATTCTGTTGACTGGCGAAGGTGCTGTTTCTAGTATTCTTTCTATTATTGCACTTGGTGGTCTTGCTGGCGACCAAGTTGATTCTGATTCTGTCTTTGTCACAGAACTCCATACTACTGCTCGCGAAGCAGGAACAGAACTCAGAAAAGCAGAATTCCAACAGTTTACCAAGAGAGATCCATCAACAGCTATTGATCAGGTTGCATCCGAACTTAATATCAATGAACTTACTATTACGGTAACTCTTGATTCACCAACTGCTGTTATTACAGATATCTCTCCTGAAATGGGTGTGGATGTAATTACATCGACATTACATAAGCAAATCAATGCTCCTATTGTTTATGCTGCTCAGGATACCTACAGTGTAACAGGTGCATTCCTCGATGCTCCTCTATCTCCAACAGGAACAACTGCATATATTGGAAATACAAGTCTGTTCCCATCGCAAGGCAAATTGCAGATCGGAAAAGAGATTGTTGCTTACAATTCTACTCTTGGAGACAGATTCCTTGATCTCACTAGAGGTATCGAAGGATCTACGGCACAAGCACATAATGCTGGTCAGTATCTTAGAACTCTACCTGAATTTGTTACTGTCCTGCCTGTTGGACCTGCAACTATCCTTATTACTGAGTCCGAAGTCAGAATGTCTTCCGCTCAGTTGGTGGAACTTAAGTCACAAGTTATCAGTGAGCAGGAGATCAAACAGTCTGATGCTCGCTACATCGAGATTGAGAACGAGTTCCAGATTATTACACCTGTCGTCACTCCAGTTATCGAAGTCGGAATCAGGAGTATTGCTACTCCTGCTCAAGAAACCGTCTCTATCTCTCCAGAGACCGTCATCGTTGTTACTAACACAGTAACACATGATACTGAAGTTAGAATGTTGGATGATCGTTTCATCCAGTCTACCAGAAATCTTGATCTTGACCTATACTTTGATTATGACATTACTAAGCAGATTACAATCATTCCTCCAACAACTGTCGTAAGTGCAGAGCAAATTGCTGGAAGTGTTAGTAAGATTACGCAAATTAATGCTAGTGTAGAATCCATCAGTAGTGACATTGTTACTATTGCCTCTACGACTACGATCTCGGAGATTGACGTTCAGATCAATATCGAACTGGGTCTCCAGACTCAGACTGAGATTACTAAGTTTGAAGGATTCAGAACAGTATCTGCAATCTCTAGTGTATCTGGAAACGTCACCACAGAACTCTACGCTGCGGCACAACCTGCTAAAGCATCTATGAATGCTCTGTTGACTAATACAATCTCCAGAGTAATTGTAACTCCAGATAGTGTCTCTGCTCTAGTTGACTTCCCGAGGGGTGCTGATGGTGGTATTCTTGGTGGTCAGTCTGAAGATGGACCTAAGCAGATTCAACAGCAACTGGATCTTGCTATCGTCGCTACTCTCACGACGATTGAATCTATTGCAATTACTGCTGGACCATCTATAACATCTACATATACTGTGAGAGCACATCTCCCACAGCATGAAGGACGTGAAAAACCTGCTGATGTTATGCTACAAAGAGAGATGGGTATCCTTGACTACTATACTGAACTTGTCGTTCTAGAAACATCAATTAAAACTAGAAACTAATGCCAGAATTACAATTAGCATCAGGATTTAGAACTGTCTTAAAAAGAGATGGCAACACCGTCGATGTCACTAATTTTGGACAGAGAATCCCTGATGGATTTTCATCATTTACTAGTGGTGCTGTTACATACACACTACGAGATTTTGAGTTTATTAAATTTGAAGGTGATCATGTTATTGAAGATATTCAAAGAGCGTTTCCGCAACTTGCTATTAGAGATTTTGAATTGAGACCACAGTCTACATTCACTCTATCAGGTGATAGGTTCAATGCTGGTCCTTCAAGTATGATTATGGGAGTCACCACAGCAGATGGAAACCAAACTATATCAGTGGATGCGGAGAATCCTACTATCATTAATGTAATTACAACATCAAGTTTCGAGACCAGTGGTCATATCTTCACTGCCGCGAGACAATTGATTGAATATACGGAGAAAACTGCGACTACATTTACGGGATACGTAAAAACTGGTCCGACTACTCTAAATAATAACGATGACATGATTCAATTTTCTGGTCCTGAGTGATCTGAAAATAAATAGCATATAAATAAATCAGATATTAAAACGTCCCAGAGAAAACAACAATGGCTGCAATCATCTCAGATAAGTTTAGAATCTTTAATGCTAAACAGTTTTTGGAGTCTCTTAGTGAGCCCGCTGGTGGAGCAGAAGATAGTCCTGAAAAGACAAGAATGTATTTCTTTGTTGGTCGCCCCCAACGCTGGGATGCATTTCTTGAAATCTATTCACAGAACGCTGTCGCTTTCGCAGAAAATCAATTCGTTTATGTTGCATCCGATACTAACGGAAGCTACACTTTTGCAAACTCCCCCTTTAAAGCTTCAATCGAAAAGGTATATGACAATTCACTAATCCTAAGTGATGTCACTCCTTCCGTAAACTCAACCCCACTGCCTAATGCAGTTCTTGAGGGTTGGAACGGAGCATCAGATACTGGCGCTGAGGCACGCGCTGGTGTATACCGTTACGCAACAGAAGACACCCCCCCTACTCCTCTGGACAACCAGATCGAGAAGTTCAGCGTCTATGACGAAATTATCGCTGCTAAGCGTATCACCGATCAGTTCGCTCGTGCTGTTATCACTCGTTACGATTGGAACCTGCTCGCTACCGAGCCTCGTTTCGATATGTATAAGCCTGACTACTCCGCAACGACCACTGGTCAAGTAGGCAAGCAATCCACTACTGGTGCTTCTAGTCTTGGTGCTTCTAAGTTCTATGTAATTAACTCGAACTACGAAGTCTTCAAGTGTATCTACAATGGTCAGTTCCCAGGTCAGGTAGATCCTAACCCTGTATACGAACCAAAGACTACTCCTTCTGCAGGTCAAGGAACCTATGATGCAGGAAGCGGTCTCTTCACTGAGAGTGCTGATGCAGTAGTTGCTAACACTGCTGGTTCGGGATACATTTGGAAGTATATGTATACTATCCCTACCGATGACGTTCTGCGTTTCTTGTCTACCAACTTCATGCCAATCAACCTGACTGGCGAAGCAACTCGTGCTGCTACAGAAGCAGCTGCTGTTGATGGTGCTATCGACGTTGTTCTAGTTGAGGACACTGGATCTGGTCTTCCTAATGGAACTCACTATGCACCTATCCTCGGTGATGGTCAAGTATCTGGAACTCAATCTGTTGTGAAGATTGTCGTTACCGCTGGTGCGATTGAATCTACCGAAGTGGTTGTTAAAGGTGCAGGTTACACCTACGCTAGTGTTGCACTGGATGACGGCGCAACTGTTGGTGGTATCAAGTATGGTCTATATGCAGAGCAAGCACTGACAACCGCTCGCACTGGTGTTGGTGGAACAGGTGCTCTGGAAGTTGTTCTTCCTCCTCAAGGTGGTCACGGTGCTGACTTTGAACTGGAAATGAACGCTAAGCGTGTCATGACCAACATTCGTCTGACCTATGCTGAAGGTTCTGGAGACTTCCCTGTTGATAACGACTTCCGTCGTATCGGCATCATCAAGGACCCATTCAACTGGACCACTACTGACTTTGCAGTCCTGGATACCTTGAACGGTCTCTATGCTGCTAAGATTACTGGAGCAAGCGCAGATTACGTTTCTGACGAAACAATCACCCAGGCACTTGCTGGCGGTGGAACTGCTAAAGGCACCGTTGTTTCCTGGACTCTTGATTCTGGTTCAACCACGGATGGCGTTCTTAAGTATATCCAGTCACCTGACCTCCACAAAGATGGTGGTGTTGTAAGAGCATTCGATGATAGTGCCAACATTGTTGGTTCTGCATCACTCGCTTCTGGTTCTGTTGCCACTGGTGTTACTGCAACTACACTTCTCGGCGTTAGCTTCACCAATGGTTTCGGTTTCCCAGAAATCGAGCAAAACTCTGGTGACATCATCTATGTCGAGAACAGAAGACTGATTACTCGTGCTGCTGACCAAATTGAAGACATTAAGTTGGTAATTGAGTTCTGATTCATTCCTAACCTCCTAAATAAGGTTAGGAAAATCAGAACGTTAGTAATACACAATGCCCCAGAATACTAACTTAAACGCATCGCCTTACTTTGAAGACTTTGACCCACAGAAAAATTTCTATAAGGTTCTATTCAGACCAGGGTATGCAGTTCAGGCTAGAGAGTTAACCACTCTCCAGTCTGTTCTGCAGACTCAATTAGAAAATTTCGGTAGGAACGTCTTCAAGCAAGGCGATCTTGTTGTGCCTGGAGAAGTAGGTCTCAACACAAGACTTAATTTTGTTAAGTTGTCATCGGTATCTGAAGTAGCAATTTCTGATGACGATGGTAACATTACGTATCAAAAGTATGATATCAAGACCCTTGTCGGTCTGAAGGTTGAAGGTATTTCTTCAAGTGTTGTTGCTACTGTTGTAGCGACAGAATATGGTTCGGATACAGAATCTGACACTATCTACGTTAACTATTTGGATAGTGGTTCATCTGGCGATGAAGAGAGATTCCGTCAAGGCGAAACATTGGAGGTTGTTGGGGGCGTCAACTCTCCTCTATTGGTCGTCGGCACCGATGGGGTCTCTCTGCCTACATCTGTTACTGTAACCGATCCTGATACAGGCGTAGAGTCTTTCCTAGACAGTCCTGCGATGGGTTATTCTTCTGCCGTTAAGGTAGAGGAAGGCATCTATTTTGTTAATGGATACTTTGTGAGAAATTCCGAGCAGCTGCTCGTTATTAACAAATATTACGATCAACCTTCTGCTAAAGTTGGTTTTAAAATTTCTGAAAGTCTGGTAACACCAGAGCAAGATTCATCTCTATATGACAATGCAAGAGGTTTCTCAAACTTCTCTGCACCTGGAGCACATCGTCTCAAGATTGATCTTCAACTGGTTAAGTATGACTACTTTGCTTTAACTGATAGAAATTTCATCCAACTTTTACTCGTTAAGAGTGGTGTCATTCAGAAGCAACTCAAAGCAAATGATTTCTCTTTGGTTGAAGCAGCACTCGCTAGAAAGACTTTTGATGAGTCTGGCGACTATGTTGTAGAACCATTCCCTCTGCAAGTTAGAGAATACTATCAGCAAAATGACAACCTTGGATTCTATTCCAAGGATGATGCAGGTCTTGTCAATGGTCTAAACCCCAACGTTGCTGAAGCAAAGTTGGTAGGAACCATTGGTAGTGGTAAAGCATACATCAAAGGTTACGAGGTCAAGAACAAAGAGACCAAGTATATTGAAATTGATAAGGCAAGAGATTCACTAAAGAGAGAAAATCAAACTCTCAAAACATCTGGTCTGACTTCATTCTTCATTACCAACGTATATGGCACTACACCTCTAAACTCAGAAGGTGCAGAACTGAATGCGTATCCAACCGTATTCTTGAACTCTGTATACAATGACGGCACTGTAGGTCTGAATGATACCGAAGCAGATAGTGATGTCAAGCAGACTATTGATCGTCGTGGTCTAGGATATGAAGTATCTGATGGTATTAAGACTATCTACTGTTCTATTGAGGACACTGCTTTTAATTCAGATAGTTTTACTGATGCTCTACTAGAGTCTACTATCTCTAAACTGTGGTTCATCAAGACTCGTTCTGACTCTGGTAACACTAATACCTATTCATACGTTGATGTTCTTTCTTTCTCTAAAGTAAGGAGACCTGAAATTGATGGAACAGGTGCAGCGATATATCTCGAACTGACTGTTAAGGGTAATCGTGGTGAACTAGATGTATTCTTACTTGATTATGATCTGACAGATTCTATCAATCTTGTTCGTGAACTCTATAAAACTGAAGTTGAGGTTCAGACAAGAAACTCTCCTCTGTTTGTAATTAGAGATTACAACGAATCCATCACTCCTATTGTAGGACTAGCAAAACCAAAGAACATTGCACTTAAAGAAGTAAGTCCTGGTTTCAATAAAGATACTGATAAGATTGTATCTAAAGGAAAACTGACTGGTGGTGTTGAAAAGTATAACTCCATCTTTGACTTCTCGTTCTTTGCTCCTGAGTTCTTCACTCGCATTCTTCTAGAAGAGACTATTACAGGAACTGAGTTCACTCCTGGCAAGTATATCTATGGTGCTGTTAGTGGAGCAGTTGCTGTTATTGAAGGTGGCACGTCTGCAACCTACTCATCTATCAATAAATTATTCGTCACTATGGTGACTGGTGTATTTTCACCTGGAGAGACTATCCTAGGAGAAGATGGTGGAACACTTAAGATTGCTGTAGAGAATACCGTTTCTCACTTCATCTGTGTCAAGCGTGGTGACTCCTACAACGTAGGAAACCCTGTCATCTCCCTAGATGGCGTAGAGTATCCTAGAAGTGCCATTGAGATGGTAATACAAGGGTCTGGTGCTATCTCTAGAGTATATGTCAAAGATAGAACAGCAGTTACTCAAATCTTCTCACAACCACCTGTAGTAGAAGTTGGTGGTGTTAGTCCACTTCCACTGAACGAAGCAAATATTGTTCCTGTTCTGTTTAGGAATACAGTATATACTTACTCACCTAAGAACGTCAAGTCTCTATATTCTGCTTTTGGTTCTGGTAGCAAGAACAAATTCTCTGCTGATGTCGAACTAGAGAGAACTGGTTATACTACAACTACTGCCATTACTGATTTTACATTCTCTGGAACCAGAGGATACAAGTATATTGAGTGTAATGGTTTTAACGGTGATGCATCGAGAAATCTTATTCAAGGTGATACTGTTCTATTCTCCGATGTCAATGGCGACGTATTCAAGTATGTTGTCCAGTATGCAACCAGACCTGATGGTGTCAAGAGATCAAGAATTTACTTGGATCGCGCACTGCTAGCAGATGTTGTTAATGCATCGGTTGTAAACCAGAGACCTCTTATCGAGAATCCAGTTGGAACTCTAGTATTCCCAACAGGAGATAAGCAGATCAAGTCACTGATTGATTCATCTGAAGATTCCAAGATCACTTACTACTTCAGAAGAGATTTTATTACTACTGCATCTTCTGGTAGTGGTAACATATCATTTGCTGCACAACTTCCATTCGGAACACAGAGATTTGCTGATTTTACTCAAGAGAACTTCTTGATTACAGTTCTAGATCCTGGTGTTGCAATTCACAATTCTGAACTAGGAGCGGATCCTGTTAATGATCCTCCTGTTCTGCTTCCATTCACAGGAACACTGAAGAAAGGTGATGTTGTATATGTCGATCCTTCATTTGTAACTATCGAACAGTCCGATAGCAACCTGACTGCGGGTAGTGTTACTATTAACTTTCCAGAAAACTATTTTGGTAACATTGACCAAATTAGAGCAGCACTAGAAAATAGAGTTGCTAATCCAGAAGTAGGAGATCCTACGTTTGCTGTTCCTTCTATCAACTTCCCAACATTGAAGTTGACTGCTACTCTGCAAGTATCTAAAGCAAAACCAAGACTTAAGACTTCTGTTGAGAACCAGCAAATTATTGTTCAATCTGGTGGAACAAATGTCGTTCCATTTAGAGGACAGGAGAATGGCGGCGAGACTATCCAGATCGTCTCCTATTCTGACGTATACAAATTGAGGTATGTATATGAAGGTTCTGTCTCTGCACCTCCTACTGTTGATGCAGGTGGTAACCTAGTATCTGGAACAGATGTAACTGATAGGTATACCTTCGACAATGGTCAAAGAGATACCTTCTATGATACTGCAAGACTAGTTCTAAAACCAGGAGTATCTGCTCCTACAGGACAGTTGATCATTTCTTTTGATTACTTCGAGCATTCACAAGGTGACTTCTGCACGATTGACTCTTATCTGCATGAAGCAGGTGTTACTGAAACTGAGATTCCATCATTTAATTCCTCAGTCAGTGGTCTAGTCTCCTTGAAGGATGTCATTGACTTCCGACCTAAGGTTGACAACACAAACATCCTTCCAGGGTATCAGGACGGATCCTTCCTAGCACAGAATGAGTATCTATCATTCACTGCAACTTCTGGTATTCCATCCAGCACACCATCCGATGATCTGAACCTACCTTGGACTGTTAAGTATAACAAGGATCAGTATCTTGATAGAATTGATGGTGTATTCCTCAATACTCAAGGTAGTTTTATTGTCAAGAAAGGCAACTCTTCCTTGAACCCATCTAAACCTGAAACTCTTAGTGATTCTATGCCTTTGTTCTATCTGTATGTTCCTGCATACACTGATAGTTTTAGAGATGTAAGAATTGTTCCTGTTGAGAACAAGCGTTATACGATGAAGGATATCGGTAAACTCAATCAACGTGTCGAACGTCTTGAGTATTACACATCATTGAGCATCCTTGAGCAGCAAGCATTGAATATGCAAGTTAAGGATGAGATCGGTCTAGACAGATTTAAGACTGGTTTCTATGTTGATAACTTTGAAACACATAAGGGAGATGTCAAGTCAAATGACTATGCTTGTGCTATGGACTCTCAACAGTCTGTTCTAAGACCACAGGTTAGCGAAGAAAGTCTTCTTGTTAAGGAAGTCAACACTAGAGAAGACCAGAGAAGAGTTGCTGGTTATGTCAACAATAATGGTGTTCTTTCTCTACCATTCTCAAACCAGAGATTACTTGGTAACAATTTTGCCACCAAGACTATCAATCCCAACCCATTTGTTGTTCTACAGTATGTTGGTGATCTATCCGTTAATCCTAACGTTGACTCCTGGTATGATAGAAACACGGTTCCTCTCGTAACAGATAACAATACTAACCTGTTTGTTCCTTTCCTTGCTAAGTCTGATATCTCTTCTGCATTCAGCAGTCTGTATAACTCATTCCTAGTAACATGGAATGGAACTGAGAGATCTTTCTATAATATTAACGGTCTATCTAAGACTAATGATGAGATTGTTGCAGAAGAAGTAACTGCTGCATCTGTTGCAAGTTCTTCTAACATCAGTCCACAGAACAACGAAACTCCTAAGGGTGTATCTACGAAGACGAGTGGTGGTAAGTCTGTTGTCAACTCTCTGCAATACTTTGCTCGCAGTATTCCTGTTAAGTTTAATATCCGTAGACTAAAACCCAAAACTGAAGTATTTGTATTCCTAGAAGGTAAGAAGATCAACCGTTGGGTTGTTCCCGATATCAGATTTACTGGAATCCCTGGTAACTCTTTGTCTACATTCAATGCTCCTATCATCACTGATGCAAATGGTAATGCAAGTGGCATCGTTCTGATTCCTGCTGGTAAGGCACCACGTCAAGCATCACAGTGGACAGGTGATAAAGAAACTGTATCTTATGATGCAAATTCTGAAGAAATTAGAATCACCACTGGCGAGAAGACTCTTAGATTTACATCTAGCAGCACAAATGTCGATAAAGAAATTGTAGAGACTTTCGCAGAAACTAAGTTCTACGCAACTGGTCTTCTACCAGAGAACCCTGCTTCTATTGTATCTACAAAACCTGCTTACTTCAAATCAAATGAAGGAACCCAGTTGGTCTCTAGCAATACTGAGCAAGAGCAGAAACCAAACCCACTCGCTCAGACCTTTAAGGTTGAGAATTACGAGGGTGGTGTATTTGCAACTGGCGTAGATATGTTCATTAACACTAAGAGTGATACTATTCCTCTTCGTGTATACCTGACTGATGTCAACTCCGAGAAACCAGGCAAGAATGTTGTTCCTGGAACTGAGGTTGTTGTTGAACCTTACACTTACCTGAAAGCATATGTTTCAGATACTGTTATCATTCTCAAGGACGAAACAATTTCTGGAGAATCTAGTAATGCATCTGGTCCTGTATTGAAAGTTCTTGATAAGAACAACAACGAACTTGCTATCTCAGAAGACAATGAAATTGTCCTTACCAATGAGCAGGTTTACACTATTGTTCTTGATAACAATAACGGCATCGCATTTGTTCCTGACGAGCGTCTGAAGATTTCTTCTATCACTGCATTCAATAATGCAAACAATACTGAGATCACTGCAAGAATTGCTAAGGACTCTGGTGTTGTCTCTGCATTGAAGGTTTCTAATGCTGGTGATAACTATGACACTGCTACTATTACTGTTGAGTCTCCAAGTCTACCTGGCGGCAGCAACGCAACGGGAACGGTTGTAGTATCTGGTGGTCTGATCTACGATTCTACTATCACTCTTGCTGGTAGAGGATACACAGAACCACCTTCGATTGTTATTAGAGGCACAGGAATTGGTAACGGTGGAGCAGTTATCGAAGCAGAGATCGAGATTACAGAACCTGCTGTAAGAATGGGCGTTGCTACAGATACTACTGGCGTTGTTCCATCTACAACTCCAACTAAATTCCACTTTGATTATCCTGTATATCTACAAAACAATACCGAGTATGCTCTAGTTGTTGAGACCGATTCTCAGGACTACAAAATTTGGGCGTCCAAACTAGGTGAGACTGAAATCGCAACTAACACTACAGTTACTACTAACCCATCACTTGGTTCTGTCTACAAATCACAGAACACTGGTTCTTGGGTAGAGGATCTGTTTGAAGATATCAAGTTCACTCTGTATCGTGCTGAGTTTGATATCTCTTCCAATGCAACCATTGACATCACTAACAAGTCACTTGGTTATGAAAAGATGATTGATAATCCTCTAGAGACATATGCATTTGCAAATGCCAATGCAACGTCTGAGTTGTTTAAGAACAATAATAATATCATCAAGGTCAACCATAAGAATCATGGTTTAGAAGATGATAAGTCGTATGTATTCTTCAAGAATCTAGAGACTACTGCTGGATATACACAAGGATCACTGAATACTACTTTGTTCAGGGTATCCAACTGTGGTATCGATACATTCTGTGTATCAGGAATTGGCAGAGCAGCAGACACAGTATTTGGTGGTGGTGCTAGTGGATTGATTACTTCTAATAAGAAGTATGAGAGAGTTCTTGCACAGTTCTCCTACATTCAGTCACCATCTACAAACATTGATACTACAATAAAGACAACTAATGTAGTTCCTATTGACTCCAGCACCCAGAACTATACTTCATACTCTGTTGCTGATTTTGAAAGAACGTTCCTTAACGAAGAACAGTTCTTCATCAACCAGAAAGTTGTTGCATCAGAAATCAACACTCTGCTCAACAACCTTGGTAATAGTCTTGTCTACCGACTAACACTTTCTTCTACTAAGACATATCTGTCTCCAATCCTTGATCTCAAGACATCTTCTATCAAACTATCTTCCAACAGAATCGAGAATGGTTCTGGTAAAGAAAATAGATATGGTAAGAGATTACAAGTCATTGAGTTCTATCCTGTATACAGATTGTCTCTAAGTGGCAACCTAGACAGCAACAGCAATCCAATTGTTATTAACGCTGGTCAAACTGTTGAAGGTATTGGTAACGATTCTCAAAATATCGCGGCATCTGGTTCTCGCGGCGAAGTTGTTAGATACAGAACTTCAGATAATACCATCTTTGTTAAAGTTAAGAACAACAATGTTTTTAAAGCAAATGAGCAACTCTTCCTTTCTCTGCAATCGCAAGAAAGTGGTTCCTTGGAAGATAACACAGTTGTTGTAAGTGCTGCTGGTGCAATTAAAGTAAATCCTGATTTCTCGTTTGGTCAACTAGTTACTGGAATCAATCCTTCTGATCCTACCAAAACTTACGACAATCTAATCAATGGAACTGTCCGTATTTGGGATGTTCCTTCTCAGACTCTGACTCTAGAGAATGATAAGCAACCAATTAATTCTGATTATGCTAGCACCAATGAATCTGGTTCCTTCATCAGAACTCAGCAAGTTGCTGATCAGTCTGCTGATATTTTTAGAATTGGTGACCTTGTTTCTTGGTCAAACTTAGATGCAGGTGATGAGAAATATTATGAAATCAAAACTATGGAATTCTCCGAGGGTGTAGATTTTGTTTCCGAAGATAGTGCAAAGGATACTTCCTCTGTTGCTAAGTATGTTACTAAAGAAATTAGTCTTACTCAAGGTGCAACTGCAATTGATGTTATCATCACTGCAAACGTAACCAATAGCGAGAATATTCAACTCGCATACAAGACTAAGACTACTTCTATCCAGAAGAAGTTTGAAGATATTGAATGGCAGTTCTTTAATGGAACTGGATTTGAGGATACTCCTAAACTTGCTACACCACAAAACACAATCTCTGCTCAGAAGGAAGAACAATCTGCCTATCAAGAGTTTAGATTTAGTATTGACAACCTAGATGAGTTCACTTCATTCGGAGTTAAGATTTCGATGAAGACTGATGATCCGTCTTACGTTCCTAAGGTTCAAGATATTAGAGTAGTATCATCGACATGATAAAAGTCGAAGGACACGAAAACTTATATCGAGACCCCAATACTGGGGCCATCGTTAGCAATGAGAACCCTCCAACAAAGGTTCTGCACACTGCCATAAATGACATAAATACTTTGAAGGCAGAATTATCTGAAATAAAACAACTCTTAAAAGAGATAGCACGCAATGGCAATTCTTAGAAACGTAGCTAAATCAGACACATTTGAGAAGCAACGACAAACTATTAACCAAGTAGCAGCAGATTTGTTTGCTATTGGTGGTGGTGGAAGTGATTTATCTACAGGTCTTCTAAGGTTGGGTGATGGAACCAGAACGGAACCATCGCTTGCTTTTGTTAATGACACATCTGTTGGTATCTACAGACCAGGAACAAAGACACTAGCATTTGTATCTGATGGAAAGAAACTTCATCAACTTCAAAATGAATCCTCTCTATATTATAGGAATCTTATTCTCCAGAAAAATATTCTTAATGATGACGGTCTCTTAATTACTGCACAAGGTCAAGATTATGACCAGGGAGATTATGAAGACATTCCTGTTATCGGTGGAACTGGACAAGCAGGAACCTTTGACCTTACAGTATCACCATACAACGGAAGCACTACTCCTGGTAGTGGATATGTATTTACTGGAGACTCTTTAGGAACTCCTACTTATAATGGAGTAGAACTAATTAATGGTAATGGAACTGGCGTTGTTGTAGATTTAGAATTCTCTGGTGGAGGATTCATCAATACTGCTATCAATAATTATGGCGATGGATATCTGTTAAACGATGTTCTTTCTTTGCCTAGTCAGATAACAGGATATAGTGGAAGTATTCTTGAAGAAGAAACACAAGTAACCGCAACTGTTCCTGCAGGAGTTACTTCTGGATGGATTGTTACTCAAACTGGAGGAACTGCAACACTAGAAACTCCAGTAGATATTGATGGCAATCCAACCGATATTATTGTTCAAAATATTGCTCTAGATAGAACAACTTTAGATCTAAACACTTCTCCTGCCACAGGTAATGGTGGAACAATTGTCTTGACACTCACTCCCCCATGGGGGACTAGTGGTAATGGATATGCATTTACTATCGATGTTGTCGGTATTATTAGTGCAGTATCTGTGAATCAAGCTGGCGAAGGATATAGTATTGATGATAATCTAACTATATTCAATCTTGATCTAACAAAACCTATTCCATACCTTGTTACAACTGAAGACCTTCTTTCAGTAACATTTACAACTGATCCCACAGCAGGAACATTTGTTGTTGGACAATCATATAATTTCCAGCAAGAAGATGCTCTAAATCCTGGATCTTTCACTACGATTACAGGAACTTGCGAAGAAGTAGAAGAAAGTGGAGGCATCGTAACTCTAGTTACTTTTACGTTCGCTGGAACCGATAGTATTGGTAGTGGAGATACTATTGGATCTCTTGAAGTTGATGAGACAAATACTGTTGCCCGATATTTAATTGATACTGGAGATGGCAATCCTACTAGACATCCAGATTTAAATCTGTTTGTTAACAATACATATGATTTTGATTATTCTAGTGCATCATCTCATCCTATTAGATTTTCTATTCATCCAGATGGAATCCACAACATATATGAATTTAGTGCAACTCTAACTGAAGCAGCAACTACAATTACAGTTGGAGATGGATCTCAAGTTCTAGTTGGAATGACCATTACTATTTCCGAAGATGCAGATATCAGTGATGAAGGAAATGTTGATGCAGAAACTTTTGTAACTGAAGTAAATGGAAATGTTGTTACCATTAGCAATCCAATAGTTTCTTCTGGATCTGCACCTTTAGTTTTTGCTGGCGTAGAATATACAGGAGGTGAAGTTACACTTAACGATAATGATAATGTTACCAGGATTCAACCTACCGATTCAACACCATCACCTCTATATTACTATTGCCTCAACCACCCAAATATGTCTGGCACTGCAGGGTTGGAGGCAGAAATAACTATTGATCCAAATAATCCAAAAACTTTTGGATCTGGATTTCAAGTTCTTGTCACAGATATTACATCTACTGATAATATTACATTAGATGTAAGCAGTGGAGATGTAAATTCAATTACAGTAACTTCTACTGATGTTATTTCTGATGCTGCGACAATTACCACAGCAAATATTGATGTTGTTAATGTATCCGACCAAGTAAATACTACTGAAGTTGTTTCTCCTAGCAATCTATTACTATCATCTACAGGTCTAACAAGTCCTGTAAATATTAAAGGTCAGAAACTCAGTATTTTTGGACCTGCCGAGAATGCTATTGCACTACTAGAAATCACTGCAGATACTGGTGATCTTACATCTGCAGGAACTATTAAAACTACGGGGTCTTTCAACTCATCTGATATCCTTAAGATTGAAGATAATAATATTCTTACTCAAGGTATCAATGATCTAACTTTGACTCCTGCTCCCAACAGAGTTGTTAAGGTTGATGCAGTTACTGCTCTTATTATTCCTGCTGGAAATACTGGAGCAAGACCTGGAGCAGGAATTGTAGAAAATGGTGCTATTCGTTACAATACGCAAACCACACAATATGAAGGTTACAGTTCACAAACCACATCATGGTCTTCTCTTGGTGGCATTAGAGACCTTGATGGTAATACATATGTAACTGCAGAAGAAAGTGTAGGAGCAAACGACGATACTTTCTACTTCTATAACGGCAATTCAAACACTCTTAAAATTACTCCAACGAAATTTAAGTTTGAAGAATTAAAGCAGATTGCATCTCTCAATACATCTGCTCCAGCATATACTGAATGGTCCTCTAACACACCTGTATCTCTGGGTTCTTATCTAAAGCATAGAAACAATATTTACGAAGTAACTGTTGCTGGTGTTACTGCTACTGATGGAAACGCTCCAACGCATACTTCTGGAGCACTTCCAAATAATACATCAGAACTTACATATTCCACAACTGCTGTATCAAACCTCTTATTCCAAGAAATTAATGAGGTCCAGATTGATCCGTTTGGTGACACATATCTTACTATTAGTGGAGATTTGCGTCTTCGTAATAACATCATTTCAACAGACATCAGTGACTTAACTCTTCAACCAAATGCTGGTAAGAAAGTAGTTGTTGATGCAACTAGCACATTAGTTCTTCCTGTCGGTGATGATAATGAAAGAGGATCACCTATTACAGGATCCATTAGATTCAACACATCTTCAAGTCAATTTGAAGGTTACGATAATAATGGTAACTGGGGTTCTCTTGGTGGCGTCAAGGACGTTGATCAAAATACTTTCATTATTCCTGAGACTTCTCCTGGTGCTAACGAGAACATTCTCTACTTCTATAATGATAACACCAACACGATGCAACTTAGCACTGCATCTTTAGACTTGACTAATATTGATACCATTACATCAATCAATAATACAAGTCTTGCTCTTGAGTTCACTAAACTAACCGTTGATAACAATGAGTTTGTTTTAGATAATACGGTATCTGATAGAACATTTATTTACAATACTAGACAATACCTACAGTTTGGTATGTCTGGTGGTCTGACAGTTGATCCTATTCTCACTATTGAAGATACTGGAGATATTTTTTATAATACTGCATTCGGAACTGGTAATGAAGAAAATCTAAAACTATTAAATAATGATCTAACTGAATTTGAAATTAGAGATTACAAAGTTCTCACAACTACGTTTGATCTTGTAAAAGGAACTTCAGAAAATGGTTCTGCTCTTCTATACAATAAAACAGATCATAAAGGATGTAAAGTTCTTGTATTCTTGGAGAATGCTTTGTCTAACAAATCTTCCATGATGGAGTTTAGTGTTATTGATAATGGCACTGACATTTTTTATAATGAATATGGAAGTTTAAACTCCAACGAAGATGGTGCCACAGCAGAATTTGACTTTGACATTGAAGGCAACGCTAGAATTTCTTTAACATTAACAAATGATCATGCCTTCGCTAACACCATTAAGTTCACTGTAGTCTCTCAAATCGTAAAGTAAAATGGCATCTAACATCCAAGAATTTGATTCTAAGCATGGGTTTTCTGTTGATCAGACAACCGTTGTTGATAGTTTTCGTAATGCAAAAGATATCAATTCTTTAGAAATTAAGAATAGAAATTATGATGATAGTTTTGCTTCTTACTATATTCTTAGAGGATTGAATACTTCAATTCTGGCACTTGATGACACAGGAACTCAAATTATTCTTCCGAGTAATAGTGTGAGTTTCATCACTGCAACAATTCTTGCAGTGAATGAAGTTGGCACAGCAGTTTATCATGCCAAATTAGAATCGTCTGCACAAACAGATTTTGGCGGAATTTCCACAGTATTGTCTAGTATGACAACTGTCATTAAAGATAATATTCCTTCTGGTCAGACATGGAATATTGTTCCTTTTGTTGGTGGTGGATCAAATAGATTTAGTTATTCTACAACAAGAGCTGGAACAACCCTTGGAATTAAATGGGTTGTATATGCTAAGGTAGTAAATATTGAGTTCCAATGATGCTAAATAAGGTAGGAGAAATTGCAGGCGGAGCTCAGTAGAACATGAGTTTTAACATTAATTCCGACAAGGAGTTTATTAAGGCGTCCAAACCTCAGATTATCGGCACGGCAGAATTTGCTATTAAGTCTGGTGTCGGTGTAGACGAAAAAGAAGTTATCAGGGCTCTTCTGGATTCAGAAGAGAAGTTACCTCGTGTAGGTATCAATAGGACTGGACAAAGAGTCAACAATATTAATGTATTAACAGGAGGTTCTGGATACACTATAAGACCAACTGTTACAGTTTCTCCTCCTCCTGCTGGTGTCGAAGGTGCTATTCAAGCACTTGCTTCTTCCTTTATCTTCAATGGTAGAGTTTCCAGTATTGCTATTAATAATCCTGGTAAAGGATATAGCGAGCCGCCTACTGTAACTATTACTGGTGGTAATGGTGCTGGTGCTACTGCTGAAGCATTTCTAGATACTGTTGATTTTGAACTAGACATCAACGGTGCCATTAGAACTTCTACGTCTATCATTTCTGATACGGCAAGAATTCTCAACCTGGATATCGATAACTTCGTTACTCCAGATGCTAACTTCAGGGGTCCAAACCTGAAGAACTACATGAACAATACTGGAACCATTTGGTCCGCTAATGTTATTGTTCAAAAAGATTCTTATAGATATTTTGGTTCAAATGTATACCAGGCAATAAATGCTGGTCAGACAGGCGACTTTGCTCCTGAGCATCTTGATGGAATTGTGCTCAATGGCGAAGTTCAATTAAAGCACATTGGTTTCCGTGTAGTTGATGCTACCGAGTTTGGATATAATGAAACTGGGGAAGCAGGTGTCTTCCCAAGATCTATTACACCTTTGCTTGGTGATAGATCAGATAAAATTGCTACTACGGAATACGTTCTCAATCTGGCAACCAATGACGTTGGTGGCAGAATTTATGTTTCGTCTCAAATTGGTTCTGACCTGAACGATGGTCGTTCAGCAGTTAACCCAGTTAGAACAGTTAAAAGGGCAGCGCAACTTGCATGGGAAACTGTTGGCGTTAAAGAAACACTGATTGTTTCTGGTGGCGACTATGTAGAAGACAACCCCATTTCTCTTCCACCTGATGCATCAGTTGTTGGTGATAACCTTCGTCTTGTAATTATCAGACCTAATAATCCTGGTAAGCACATCTTTAAGTTTGGTGATAAGAACTATGTTACTGGCGTAACTTATAGAGATAAAGTTGATGCTAACGGAGACTCCGTTGCAACATGGGACTTTGCCATGGTGTTTGACGATAAGCAAAGAATTCTTATCGACAAAGAAGCTAATGGAGATTTTGGAGTAAACTTCCCGACTGGTCATCAAGTATTCGGACCTTCAAAATTCCAAATTAATTTTCAAAATAATAGCGGTCTTGCTCAACTCTCTAGTGGACTAGAAGCGGTTGGTGTTAACACTGGCGCTAGAGGCGATATTTCTAATGTTAGGTTTGATGACCTTACTGGAAATAATGCATACCGAAATGGTAAACTTGACATTGTTATTACTAGTGGTTCGTTCCTATCTGGTGAAGGTTTTAAATATCTAATCAATGGAACTCAAGGAGTATCTCTAGATACTTCATCAGGAACAACCAGAGCAAATGCTCTAGACAACACAATTGTGATGTCTACTAATCCTGTTCTCAGTAACATCGTTCCAGGTGGATACGTATATCTTGATGGAACAACGAATGCTCTTGTAGGAAATGGTTTCTATGAAGTTCTGCAAATTGATGATGACGATGCTCCTGCTTACTATGTAACTCTTGCTCCCATTCTAGGTTCTATTGGGTGGAGAGAAGAAATATCAGGAAACATTGATATTTACGCTGCATCTGTAAACGAAGGTGCATTCGATTCTACCAGTATCAATTCAATCCGTGCTGAGGGTGAAGTAGTTTACACTACTGAAGATTTTGATACCCCACTTCCTCTTTCTAGAATTGATTTTACTCTGCAGGGAACTTTTACTGATGGTTTCCAAAATGAAATATTTGGAGATGCAGAAGATTTAGGTGGAATTGTATTCTATACAAACGCACTTGTCGGTAGAGAAAATACTCACGACTTCAAAGAAGGAGAAGAAATTTTAATTGAAGGTCTTCCCACAGTCTCCCCTAATCTTTCATTCTTGAATGGTTATCAAAGAATCTATAAGGTTATTGAAGATCCTGATGGTCGTGCAAGACGTTTTGTTATTCCCAAGAAAGTTGATGCTTCTTTCGGATTAAACAGTAATAATGATTTTGATCCTGGTCAGTTTGCTACTGTTAAATCTGCGACAAGAAGTGTTACTCTATCGCTTCTCAACTCGCCAAACACATTCCCTCTAGCAACTCCAGTTGATAGAAGGTTCCAAGATGCTGTCACATTCATTAGAAATAATAGAGACTTTATTTCTGATGAAGTTGTTGGAAGAATCAACGACGAGTTCAAAAAATCCTACTACTCTGTCTATAATATTGCAGGAACTGCATCAAGTCAATTTACTCCTACAGATGTAAGTTATAATCCTGCTACAGGAGATTCAGTATTTACTGTTGCTAATCATGGTCTTGGTTTGGGTGATGGTGTCAGAATCGATGATGATTCGGTTGTGTTCACTTGTGCCATGGATGGCAACCTGACTGAGCATAGTGCTCCACAATCTCATCATTATTCAAGTGGAAAAACTCTACCTATCACGGCAAGCACAACAAATACATTTACTGTAAATGTAGGTGCTTCTGGACCAGATCAACAATATACTCCATCCAATGCAACTTATAATCCAGCTACGGGTGACATGGTTCTCACCATTGGAAGTCATGGGTTGAGTATCGGAGAAGGTGTTGTTATTGACGACAATTCTCTTTCATTCACATGTCAGATGGATGGTTTTGATACCGCCAAGACATATCCACGTCCAGGAATCGATCCATTTGCTGGAAGATCTATTCCCATTAAAGATACTAGCGATACTACCATCACATTGTATGTTGGTGTTTCTGGTGCTAATCAATACTTTACTCCATCAAATGCCACTTACGATCCAGTAACTGGCGACATGACTGTTACTGTTGGTCAGCATGGTCTTGGAGTAGGTCGTAGTGTTGTTCTTCAAGACGAATCATTTACGTTTACATGTGCTCTTGATGGCAACCAGTCAAATCACCAATACCCACGTCCTGGACAAGATCCATTCGCAGGTAAGTCTATTGCTATTACTGCTGTGGGAGCAACTCAGCATACAGCAACAGATGTTGACTACGATGCAGTTACAGGTGATACAGAAATTACAATTCCATCTCACGGTTTTACGACTGGAGATTATATTAAGATCTCAGATGGATCACTAGTCTTTACATGTGATCTTGATGGCAATACCGTTCAGAAATCATATCCTCGTGCTTCGTATGATTATCCATCTAATCGTTGGTTGTCAATTACAGTAATTGATTCTGAGAAATTCCGTGTCAATATTGGAGCTTCTAGTTACGAAGGAACACACACGTTTGTAAGCGCATCCAGTAATGGTATTGATCGTCAAGATGGAACTTTCACTATCAATGTAGGAACGTCTTCTGACACTTCCGCACACACGTTTGTAAGCGCCTCTGTAGGTGCTATTAAGCATGAACCACAATCTATCCATAGTTTCCAAGGATCAACTGCAAATGCTATTAAGCATCTTCCACAGTCTGCACATACCTTTGTAAGAGCAGCAACAGGTGCTATTAAAGTAGGTGGTTCTACGTTTGATATTTACTTAGGAACTACTACTGATACCCACACATATGTGAGTGGAGGAACAGTAGAATACGGCGGAAGCACATATTCTATTAGTAATTTTGCATACGATAACATTGTTACTGGTGTTGCTACTGTTACTGTAGCAAATCCAATTAATAATATTACTGATGATGCTACAGTTAAACTTGCAGATATTCTTCTTAGCTGTGCTAATGGACAAAAAGTATATCCAAGTTTCAGTATTCCTGTAGATGATACTCAATGTAAGCAAGACGTTGCTCACTTCCTCAATGCTTTAACCAGGGACCTTGAATTTGGTTCCAACCATAATATGATTGAAGCTGCCAAAAAATATATTGTTGGAGCTAAAATTGATTATGTTGAAAATGAAATTATTCAAACTGTTCGTGCAATAGAATATACTACACAGTTAGCAATCTTTGCTATGTGTAACTGGAGAATTGGTAATAGAACTCCAGGAGAAGACGTATATACTCCAGTATATTCATCGATACCAAGATATTTTGATGACACGGTAATAACCACAACTGCTACAGATGGAGGAACAATTGCTTGCTCCAATGTAGAGTCAGCAATTAGAACTTTGTCTTTTCTCTATACTGATGTTCTTACAAACAACACTAGCGGCACCAATCTCGATGCTGCATATTTGATTGCAAGAAATAGAGATCTTATCGCAGATCTGGCATTGTCAGATACAGAAACTCTATACCCATCTTTAAATCTATCAGATACGCACCAAAGAAAATGTCGTAGAGATATCAGTTACATTCTTGGTGGTCTAATTAGAGACTTGTCTTTTGGAGGCAACAGTGGAATTGTTACTAATGCAGAATTCTATTACAGTGGTGCTGCACTAACAGGAATTGATGCGACACAATTAGAAGAAACTAGATACGCATATTCAAGAGTTGCTGAATACGCAAAGTCAGCAATGCGTAACTGGTCTAGTTCTACAATTTCAGAAGTTGTAGAAGTAACACCAACAACTGCTACTTATACTCCAGCAAGCGGTGTAGTAGTTATTCAAATTCCTACCCCATCTACAATTCCAGATTTAAATGACAGAATCGCATTTAAAGAAGGAGCTCTTACATTTAGTTGTTCTGGTGGAACTCATGCGAGTCCTACTCCTACAGATAGAAACTACGGTAATAGTCTAGCAATTCTAAACATCAATAATATTGGTGGTGGTATTTTAGAAATTACAGTTAACGTAGGTGATCCTGGAACTGGTAATGTTCCACATACTTTTGATAGTGCTTTGACAGATGGCACTATTATTATCTACAACCCAATTGATACAAGTAATTCTGATATTCCTAAAACTGAAGATTGGAATATTCTTCTGTATCCTACTACTCCTCTATGTGCTAATGTAGCAACTGCAATTGATACATCATTTGCGTTGCTTGATGGTATTCTAGAGTATGCAGATGATGATCAGTCACTCACTGCTATTCAACCTGGAGAAACTGCAATTGATACAGGAACTTTATATGATACAGAAAATATTATCACATATCCTGATTCATATATCTATGATGCTGACAATCAGCGTGTAGCAGTTCGTGGTGACTATGATGATTACCCAATCATTGAAGCATCTCCATACACTCAGAACGCATCTGTTATCTCCTTCCTAGGTGGTGGCGGTGCTGAAGTTGATGGTAATAAGGTTAAGCAACCTAACTGCCCCTTCCCTGGTCTTGAGTTGGACGGAACAGCATCCTTCCCCAATCAGGGTAAGTCGATGGTTGCGGCAGCATTCACGATCGTCTCCTTCGGTGGCACAGGTTACAGAGTTGTTAATGATGGTTACACCCAGTTAGTTTCTGTCTTCGTTATTTTCTGTGCAGATGGTGTTCTCGCAGAATCTGGTGGTTACTGTTCTATTACCAACTCCGCTACAAACTTCGGTCAGTTTGCTCTAAGAGCAATTGGATATAGAGAAGAACCATACATTTTTGATGCTGGTTACTTCTCCTCAGGTTCTTATATTCGTGCTATCGTCACGAACGTTTCTCAGACTCCTACAGGTAGAACAATTCTCACTATCGAGAATCTTGGTAGAGAACCACTAGAGCATTACATCCTTAAGATTGATGGTCTCAGAAATGTTGATGAAGATACTGAATTCTTCGTTGAAGAGATTACTCAAGTCGGTGCTGGTCCACCGTTCACTGCTACATGTATTTTTGACGATGGGTCTGGTAGTCCTGTCGAAATGGTTGACATTGCTACAGGAGCAACTATTAATGCTGCCAATTTAAGTGGCAGAACTGTCAACCTGCACAGACCATCTATTGTTAACTCTTCCTCGCATACGTGGGAATTTGCTGGTTCAGGAACTAACTACTTGGCACTGCCTGAAAACGGTGGAACTAAAATTGAAGCAAACGAGCAAGTATCTGAATTCTATGGACGTGTATACGTTTCTGGAACTGACGAACTTGGTGACTTTAAGGTTGGAACATTTGCTAAGATTGAGAACAGAACTGGTGCTATCACCTTTACTGGAACGGTTACCATCTCGGAAGTTGAATTCTTGAAACTGAAAGGTGGCGACGTTGTTGTCACAGGTTTCGATGACTCTAACACACTTGGTGGTGCATCTTCTTCTGACAGTAAGATCCCAACCCAGAAGGCAGTTAGAGACTTCATCACTAACAACCTTGGTGCATACATCCAGAAAGAATACTCTACCAACTCTGTTCCTAGAGCACTGGTCGAACTAACTGACTCTGGTAAGATCTCCCTAGACCAAATTCCTGCTCTAAGACCATTTGAAGTCTTCACAGTTTCAAACCTATCTGAAAGACTCGACATTGAAGGAGCACTTGCTGGTGACATCGCAATTCAGCAAGATAATAATACATCATTCATTCTGAATAATGATAATGATAGTTTGTTCTTAGGATTTGCTGTAGATCCTACACTAACTTTCACTATCAATGATATTTTTGAGGGAAGTATTTCTCAGGGACAAATTCAAGCAACTGAATACAGACAAGGCGTCATGTATCAGATTGTTATTACTGATCCTGGTTCTGGATATACTATCCCCCCAACTCTTACCATTTCTGGCGGCAACCCAGGACTAGGTGCAATTGCTGCATCTGCAAGTTGCACTATTGCAAACGGTCAAGTTGTTACAGTATCGATTGATGAGTTCAATGGATATGTTGGTGGTTTTGGTTATACAACACAACCAACAGTTACATTCACTGCTCCTCCTGCAGGCGGAACACAAACAACTGGTCTTGCATTAATCGAGAGCAGACTGTATGGTAATATTGTTAACGCTATTAAGATTACAGATACTGATCAAATAGAATCTAGTGATCTTCCCGCAGAAACTGTTAACTTAACAAGAACTATCAACACTTCTGCTAGTGATAGTAACAACTGGGTATCACTATCTACCTCAACTGTTGATGCTAGAGACATCACAGGTGGTCCTATTGCTACGGACCTACTTGCTACCAACTCTACTGCTGCAAACTCCTACACATTCCTGAGAGGTGATCAATCTTATGCTCTGGCAGTTCAATCGCTGAAGTCTCCAGAAGAAAGATACTTTGCAAAACTGACTGTTCCTGCTCAGTCTGGTTCAATCAACATGGTCTTTGCGACCAACCAAAATGCATTGCAGGGTCACCTAATTGTTGATAGTGTTCTTGGAATTCCATCAGAAACTATTATTCAATCTGTAACTACAGAAAGTGGTCTGACTACGATTGGATTTGCTCAAGAAAAAGCACTAACCTCAACAATTCCAGCTGGAACAATTATTGAGTTTAGAAGAGCAACATCTCCAATCAGATTTGACTCTACATTTACCGAAGGTAACTTTATTGAAGAAATCATTATTGCCGATGGTGGTAATGGATTTACCAATGGAGAATATTTCAACCAGAATGTCACAGGTGGCAATGGTCAAGGATTAAAAGCAACTTATATTGTAGAAAACAATCAAGTTGTTGATGTTCTAATCACTAGTGGTGGTTCTAATTATACTCAAGACTTCTCTACTAATCTTGCTCCAACTGTTATAGGAAGTGGAACTGGTCTTGATCTTAGATGTAAGAGATCTACTATTAATAGACAGTATGCAAACGTTACTGTTGATATTGATAGAGTTCAAGAAGGTTCTGTTGACCCAGAATACGGAACAGTTGGTGTTGCTAGATTCGATAAGGCACAGTTCTTCATTAACGTTGGTGGAGAAGGTTCCATCAGACTGAAGACTGCTGCCAACAGTATTGACTCTGGACTAGATGCTGACTTGCTGGATGGCAAGCAAGGTTCTTTCTACCAGAACGCAGGTAGTTTGACTTCAGGAACACTTGATTCTGATAGATTAGCAGGAAGTTATAATATTAATATTACTGGTCAGTCGCAGAATACTATCAGACTGCTGAGTGGTATTAACAACCCCTCCTCTAACCCATCTCCAAATACGTTCAGCACAGGTATTATTTCTGATACCAAGAATAACAACGCCGACCAATTAGTTGATGGCGGAACCAAGCATATGGTTCTGACCCTAAGATCTGGTCCTGACGCTACATATGGTGGCATTAGACAGTTGGCATTCACAGACAACGACAACATGTGGTTGCGTGGTTCTGGAACTGGTGTTGCTACATTTGGAACATGGGCTAAAATCTGGACATCAGAAAACGATGGTATTGATACAGGTCTTGATGCTGACCGCCTTGATAATAAGCAAGGAACATGGTATCAAAATGCTCTAAACATTAACTATGGAACAGTTTCTGCAAATAGATTACCTTCATTCCAAGCAGCAACTTCTTTCAGAAATACCCTGAAGGTTAAGTCTTTCAATGGTGATCCTAAGTATAACATTTACGTTTCAGGCAGAATTCTATCAACTCTACCTGCACCTAACCCATTCACTCCTGGTAATGCGGTTAAAGTTTATAATGCCAACTCACAGGCAATTGGTGATCTTGAAATTGATAACTTGATTATCAACGATGATACTTCAGATAACTTTAACGATTATACAATTATCCAAGCAAGACTAATCTCTGGTGGATTTACAGGTGCTCTGACAATTGGAACAGCAAGTAATAGAGTTGAGTTCCAAGACTTTACGATTGCAGATGATAACAATATTGATATTGCTACTCTGGAATCCGATGGAGGAACTGCTAATCTACGTATGGGTAGAACAGATGGTAATGCATCTAACCCTGGTATTTACTTCAGTTCTTCTCAACTTGCGGCAAATTACAACTCATCTATTGTTGCAACTGGAGGAACTGGAGTTGATGGTTCTGGAACACTAAATGTTCAAGTTGTTGATTCTGACGGATTCACTGTCAAAGGAAACATTATTTGGAATGAAGGTAACGTTGCATTTAATAACACCAATATTGTTACTACTTACGATGCTCTTGGTCTTCCAACACTAAGAAGCGCAGTAATGCGTGATGGATCTGGTGACTTCTCTGCTAATCAAATTACAGTCAAAGCAGGATTTGATGGTATCGTTGGTGCTTCGTCACTGAACGTATTGAAATCTGGCGATACAATGACTGGCACCTTGGATATTACAGGTGCTGGTTCTGGTCTATCAGTTCAGGGAATCACTGGTTTGACTGGTGACGTTACCATGGATAACGATCTTACTATCGGAACTAATGTATTATTCGTAGATGAATCCGAAGAAGAAGTTGGTATCGGAACTCTTGTCCCGACAGATAAACTATCTGTGGTTGGTGGTTCCTTCTCTATTGCTTCTGGAAGTGGTTCCAGTTCGATTGGAACTACTAATGGTTTCGGTATTGTATACGATACCACTAACGGTGTCGCTTATCAAATATCGAAGTCCACTAGTGGAAACACTTCAATCACTTGGGGAACTTCTGAGAGTGGAACTACTAGCAATAAGTTGACTCTTGATCCTTCAGGTGATCTTTATCCTCTCCTGGCTACTCAAGATTTGGGTCTGAATGCTACCAATAACAGATGGAGAAATGCATACATCAAAGATGTATATGCTAAGTCTTCTCTGTCAATTCAAGATGCCACTTCTAATGCAGGAGCTCCTGCATACTTCCTAGGTTCCTCTGGTTTCCGTAACTTCCGAGTTGGTAGTCAACTACTATCAGATGGCACATTTGAAATCACTGCAAGCACCGCAGATGGTGGTCAGGCATGGAACTCTACTCCTGCACTGTTCATTCAAGGTTCTACTAATAGAGTTGCTATAAACACAACTGAGTTTGGTGGAACTGATACATCAGAAACAACTCCTCAAGCTAGACTATATCAATTGAATATTGAAGGTGACCTGAACTTCAATGGTCAACTCTTCCAAAACAACGAAGAGTTTGTTACTTCAAGATGGACACTGAATAAGACTACTAATAACATCTGGAGACTGTCTAAAGTTGGTGTTGGCAAATCTGACCCAGTTTATACCTTAGAGACTGCTCCTCTGGTGGTAGATGGATCTCAAGTCAATGACGGTTCAGTTAATGTTGGAGGTTCTACTTTCAGTTCTGGTGTAAACACTAGTGTTGTGTATGCAAACTCAGATCCTCAGTATATTGATACTTATGGAGTCTTTAAAACTAACAGAAATATAGTCAACGAAAATGTTTCAATTCCAGCAGCAACAAACGCTATGAGTGCGGGACCATTGACTATAAATAATGGTATTACCATTACAATCCCTGTAGGATCTAGTTGGAGCGTTGTGTAAGAAACTATGAGTAGTATATTTGTAAACAACTTAAAATCTTCTACTGGAAATACAATCCTAATTCCAGCAGGACATTCTCTTTCTTTAGATGGATCTATTGTCAGTAATAATTCTTTGCTTCCAAGTCCTTCGGGAAATGCAGGTAAACTTGTCGCTAGCAATGGAAGTAATCTAAACTACGGAGAAACTGGAGCAAAAGGAATCTTGGTTTTTACGGGACCAGGAACTTATACTCCCAGTTCTGGAACTAGACTAGTTCATGTAAGACTTGTCGGTGCTGGGGGCGGTGCATCTGGTCACGGAGAGTCTGGAGGATCTGGAGGTTATGCCGAAGGATTTTTTGACATGAGTGGGGTAACTAGTGTATCAATCACCATAGGAACAGGTGGTAGTGCTACATATTACTCTGGAGGAGCGGGGACTGGACAGTCAACATCCTTTGGAAGTTTCATGACCGCCACAGGGGGTCGCGGAGCAAATAGTAGTCATCAACATTGCGGTGGACTACCTGGACTAGGATCAGGTGGTCAGATTAATACGTATGGTGGTGGTGGAACTGGTCATGGATATAACGGCAGGGGTGGTAATAACTTCTTTGGTGGTCCTGGAGCAACTGGACACCCTCAAGGTGGTTCATTTGCTAACAATCATCAATCGCATACTGTTCCAGGAACAGGTGGTGCTAATGGATGGACAAGATCCTATCCAGGTAATGTAGGAACAAGTGGCATGGTAGTTATTTGGGAGTATGCATAAATGTCTATTTTAAGAGTAAACGAAATTAGATCTCAATCTGGTAATACAGTTGTTGTTCCTTCTGGTTATCAATTGAGTCTTGATGGAACACTTGTTAACGCAACTTCGTTGCCACCCGATCCATCTGGACAGGGTGGGAAGTTTGTTCAGTCAACAGGAAGTGGTGTTGTCTGGACTAATGTTGGTCCAGATGCTATTAGAGTATTTAATGCAAGCGGAACTTGGATTAAACCTGCAGGAATTACAAAAATTCTAGTAAAGATTGTTGGTGGCGGAGGTTCTGGTTCTGGAGTTGGAGAAACTGGGGCAGCAGGTGGATATTCAGAAAAGATTATTGACGTTACTAGCGTCAGTAGCGTTTCTGTTACTGTAGGAACAGGAAATACAAACCCAACATATTACTCTAACAGAGCAGGTGCTGGAACAGCAACATCCTTTGGATCTTACATGACTGCCACAGGAGGAAATGGGGGAAACCAATCACACCAACATTGTGGAGGACTTCCTGGTGTAGGCAGTGGAGGAGATTTCAACATCTATGGAGGTGGTGGATGCGGACATATGTATTGGTCTGGACCTCCTGGTGGTAGTTCTTACTGGGGAGGTGCTGGAGCAACTGGACACCCTCAAGGAGGAAATTATGCTCATCAACATAGTTCACATGCTCCTCCAGGTTGTGGAGGAAGTGCTGGATACCATACATCACGTTTAGGTGCCAATGGTAGAGATGGTATGGTAGTAGTATACGAGTTTAAATAAAATGTCAACCCTTAATGTAAACCGAATCGAATCAGCAAGTGGAACTGCCATTTTGGTTCCTGCTGGATATAACTTGGAAGTTGATGGTGCTATCCTCAATAAGGATACTCTACCTCCAAGTCCAGCTGGGCAAGATGGTAAATTTTTGTATACTCCTGACGGATCATCTTTGTCGTGGTCTGTTGCAGGACCAAAAAGTATTCAGCAATTTACTGCAAATGGAACTTGGACTAAACCAGCAGGAATTTCAAAAATTCTAGTTATGATTCAAGGTGGCGGTGGTGCTGCTTCTGGTCATGCTGAATCTGGTGGTGCTGGAGGATATTCAGAAAAACTAATCGATGTCAGTAGTGTCTCTTCTGTTCAAGTAACTGTTGGAACAGGTTCTACATCTTGGACATATTATTCTGGAGCAGCAGGTGGTGGAAACACTTCTTCTTTTGGAAGTTACATGTCTGCTACAGGAGGAAGAGGTGCCAATACTACCAATCAACATTGTGGTGGACTTCCTGGTGTAGGATCTGGGGGAGACATCAATCTTTATGGTGGTGGTGGAACTGGACACATGAGTTGGGCGTGTGCTAAAGGAGGTAGTTCTTTCTTTGGTGGTGCTGGAGTCTCTGGTCACCCTCAAGGCGGTAACTTTATTAATAACAGTCACGCTCAAGCAGCATATGGTTGCGGAGGAACTGGTGGTTATACATCTTATTCAAACGTTGTTGGTGCCCAAGGAAGAAATGGCGTCGTAATTGTCTATGAATATGTTTAATAAATAGTAATAACGATATTTGTTTAGTAGCAATGAAACATGTTCTTTTAGATAATAGAGGATTGGTATCTGATGTAGTAGATCCTGGAAATGAATTTCCAGTATACAATGGACCAGATTCTCCAATCAGATGGGTCACCTGTGATATAGATTCTGTTGACAGCACTTGGATGATGATTGATGGTCAGTGGGTTGCTCCCAATCAAAGATATGAAAATGGACAAAACTTGAAGAGACAAATCTCATATGGAGATGTTGGAGAGCAACTCGATATGATGTATAAAGATATGGTAGACGGTGGAACAAGATGGAAAGATCATATTGCTAATGTCAAGTCCACTGTCGAATCCGAAAGTGCTTTTGAAGCAAATCCTGCAAACAAAGTAGGCAAGGTAGAAGTAAGACTAGCAGACGAATCGAATCCATCTTGGAATAAACTGCCCGAAGGTTCAAGAATTATTGAAGTAACTGAAAACTGATTATTACTTTGTTATGAAAATTAAATCGGTATGCATTGTTGGAGGTGGATCCTCTGGGTGGATGACTGCTGCGCTACTCTGCAAGAATCTACCTGACTTAAAAATTATTGTTGTTGAACCAAAAAATATTCCTACAGTAGGAGTAGGAGAGTCTACCCTTGGACACATCAATCGATATCTAGATTGTATTGGTCTCCTTGGGAAGGATGAAGAATGGATGCCTCATTGCAATGCAACTTATAAAGTTTCTATTCAATTCACAGACTTCAAGAATAAAGGTCATCGTTTCCAATATCCTTTTGGACAAGTAGATTTTACAAATAAAGATCTTGAAGACTGGTATTACTTAAACCATCTCAAAGAAGATCTAGAATTTTCAAATTTTTATAATCCGATTACATATCTTGCCGATCATAATAAAATGGTTGGCGATAATAAGTATATCAGAAATTTTAATTTCAATCTTGACACCGCATATCACTTTGATGCTACTCAATTTGGGGAGTATTTAAAGAACAATATTTGTATCCCTAACGGGGTCAAAGTTGTGAGAGATTCTGTATCTAATATTTTTAAAAAAACAGATGGCAGTATTGACTTCCTTCAATTAGAACACTCTCCTTTGTTAAAAATTGAAGCAGATCTTTTTGTAGACTGCACTGGATTCAAATCCATGCTCTTGGAAGAAGAGATGGGATCTGAGTTCATCAGTTTCAATGATGTTCTTTTGAATGATACTGCTATTGCTACTAGAATTCCATTTGTAGATAAAGAGAAAGAACTTCATAATGTAACAGACTGCCATGCCATGCAGTATGGATGGGTTTGGAATATTCCTTTATGGAATAGAATTGGAACTGGATACTGCTATTCAAGTCAGTTCACTAGAGATGATTTAGCAGAAGATGAATTTAGAAGACACTTAGCAAAAACAGATGCTAAGAGAGCAGAAGAAGCAGAGTTCTTCAAGATTGATATTAAACACGGCAAGAGAAAAAGAGCATGGGTTAAGAATGTAGTTGGTATTGGATTGTCATATGGATTCCTCGAACCATTAGAATCAACTGGATTACTCACTACACATGAAAATGCTTTAAGACTTCTGTCTACTCTAGAAAGAAGAAATGGTATTGTAAACAAAGTTGACGTAGATGGATTCAACATTTCTGTAGACAATGATATTGAGTCTATGAAAAACTTTGTTGCTATGCACTATGTTCTTTCAGAAAGAGAAGACTCTTCTTATTGGAAATATATTGTTAATGAAGTTGCTCCAGCAAAAGAAGAAGAGCTTTATGATATGATTGTAAGATCACCAAGACTATATCAAGAGTTTACTTTTGCTAGTAATGGTCCTGGATCTTGGGGAGCTTTAGATGGTCTTCTATACATTGCTGCTGGTATGGGTCACACACCTCTAGGAAAAACAGAGTGTATGTATAGACTTCGAGATGGTAGACATAAAATAAAAGAAAATTTAGAGTCTGCTTATAATGAACATTTAAAATATGAAAAGAAGTTGCTAGAAAAACTTCCAACAATGAAATCGACGTTTGAATTCTTGAGAGATAATGTTTACAAATCTGTTTAAAAAAGAAAAAAATTATATAAGATTTCATTCTTTAGTTCCTGGTGTTAATACATTATATCCAATCATTCATTCTAATAAATTGAATAGAAATTGGATAGAAGAAGAGAAGCAAGAATACCGAAGAAAAAAATCTAAGTGTCCGTTTGGGTTCATGAATCCAGATCAGATGACTGTAGATCCTATTCATAGTATTAATAAATGTCCAGCAATTCATGGTATTATGAATAATGGATTTGTTATTCGTGCGGCGTCAGATATCTATGTTCATACTAATGGTGATAAGCATACTATAAACTTCAAAGCAGTTGATTTAGTTCCACATGTTCCACATGTAAATCTTCATGGTGATGATGTATCTAAATGGTTGCTAGATTCATCTAAAGATGTAACTTTGGATCAAGTCTTGAAAATTAATACTCCTTGGAGAGTTACTACAAACAATAACGATTTAGTATTTCTAGTAGTTAAAACTCCATTTGTGAATGAGACTCGATTTAGTCCTGTCATGGGAGTGATGGATCCAAAAACTGCATTTGAGATTAACGTTCAATTATTCTGGCATGTTTTGGAAGGAGATGAATTGATTAAAGCAGGAACGCCTCTATGCACATACATACCAATTTCTAGAAGTCTTCTTCACCAATCAAATTTTATATGTGAAGATGCAAATGATACTGATTGGAAAGTAGAAAATGAAATGAATTATACTTATGAGCATGTTGACTCTATCAGAAATACGTTACAAGAAAGAGTTTCACGAGTTCTCAAAGTTTTAAAAAAATATTATGATTGATTTGTTTCCTATAAAAATCGAAAGAGGATCTGTCATTCCAACAGAGATACAAAGACAAAATACTCAAGAAGGATTAGAATCTTTATTTTCTCAATGTGAACCAAACATATGGACTGGAGAGTCTGGATTATCTACAGGACAATTAAATTTAAAATTATATGCTGACATAGATTTGTCCTGGTTGTTTGAATCTTTATACCCATCAGTTGTTAACTACTGGACTAGTTTAAATTATCAACCAATGAATATTGGAGTAACTTCTTGCTGGGCAAACTTACACAGAAAAGGAGACACCACTAGAGAACATTCTCATAGTGATGGTTTTCATGGGTTCAATGTTATCTCTGGTGTATACTATTTTAAAAAACCAGATGGTATAGGTAATATTAAATTTTGCAATCCATTAGATAATATTTTAAGGATGACACCTTATAAAGATATGCAAGGTATTGATACTATTGCAACTGAAGTCGAGACTAATCAATACGAATATATTTTATTTCCATCTTGGTTGCGTCATCGTGTTGATAAACATCCAGTAGATGAAGAACGTATTGCAATTTCATTTAATTATGTTGGTATGCTATGAATTTTTATAGAATGAATCCTAGTTCAGTTTATTTTGATTCTGAAATAAAACTAAAACCATTGGAGTATGAAAGAGTCCACGTAGCAGATAATGTATACTATTGGAATATTTACGATCCATTCTTAGATGATGGTATAGAAAAATTCAAATCTTTTGTATCATCAAATCCAATTTGGAGAATGAATAATGAATATGAATTGGAAGATACAAATCCATTCGCTACTATACATCTGCCAACCTTTGCTACCAGTAAAATTTTTGATTTACTAAAACAATTTTGTCATAAAGAATTAAACATTTTATTGCCATTGAATGTTAATGATTGGGGAAATCTTTTCTTCAAGAATGAATGCAGACCTATTAAGAGATGGAGACTTCCTCACATGGATTATGTGGGGGGCATTGCATCTAATCTCTGGATGACAGATCATAAAAATTCTGGAACCATATTATACCACTACACAGGAAAGACATATGGTGTTTCGTATGACTTTCAAGTAGATGACTCTCACCCTTTGTATTCTGAATGGCATGAGTTTGGATCCAGAAACAGAGATTCCTCTTGGAAAAATTTTACAGACGAAGAAGCAGAGTATTGGGGGTTCAAACCTCTTGGTTTGGTGCCATCTAAATATAATTGTATGACTTGCTATCTACCAAACGTTTCCCACACTCCTTTCATAGAAGATGATGTTGAGTTTCGTTGGTCGCATACCTTCTGTGCTTTTTATTAATGAATTTAGAATACATTTTTCCTACACCAATATGGTCAGTAGATTTTAATTTTGATCTGACTAAAATGAAAGAGTTTGTTCTTGAGGAAAGAGAAAAAAATAACTCAAGACAAATATCAAATATTGGCGGATGGCAATCAAATGATTTTTATCCATCAGATTTTTCTAATACAGAATTTAAAAATTTTTTTTCTAGAATACAAAGTGCGCTGCAGCAATGTTTCTATGACTATGGGACCGAGCAAGTTCCCGTAGTTGATAACATTTGGTTTAATATTAATCGAAAGGGAAATTATAATGTTTCCCATTTTCATGCTGGTCCAATACTATCTGCATGTTTCTATATTAAATCTCCAGAAGATTCTGGTTCTATAGTATTTGAAAGATCAACTCATGAAGATTATATTATTTCATCTAAGATAGGATTATCTACAAGTAGACTAGCTGCATCTAAATGGAGATATCAAGCAATCGAGAATAGACTTCTACTTTTTCCAGCATGGTTATCGCATAAAGTAGAAGAGAATAATTCTAATGAAGAAAGAATTTCCATGGCATTCAATATTAAGGCAAAGTGATGTTAAAAGTTATTGACAATTTTCTACCAAAAAATTTACAAGAAGAATTAAAAACTACTTGTCTAGGAACTGCGTTTCCTTGGTATTATATTCCAGATGTGACCAGAAGTATTTTCATTGATGGTGAATATGCTCAACCAGGATTTCATCATACGCCATTTGCTGAGTATACTCCACAGTCTCATTATTTTGATTACTTTAAATTTTTATCATACTTTATCGAAGATGAAATTGGATACTCCGATCCACTACATTTGTTTAGAATAAGAGCAGGATTAAATGTAGCTACTGCATATAATAATATAGAGTTTGATCAAGAGTATAACTTTCCCCATATAGATCATAATAATGAGTTTGTAAAATGTAAAACATTTACTTGTCTTTACTACGTTACAGATTCTGATGGAGATACATTTGTATTTGATCAGACCCAAGAATCAAAAGAGTATACTGTAAAGAAAAGAGTTACACCAAAACAAGGAAGACTTTTTATATTTGATGGAGAACAATATCATGCGAGTTCTTCCCCAATTAAATCTAGTTCTAGAGTTGTTCTAACATTAAATTATCATGCAGAGAGAGTTATTTAATTTAAAAAAAATTATTAAAGACAGTGATAAAGTAGTTGTATTTAATAAATTATTTTCAGATCCTAATTTTATTTCTTGGCAAGATGTTGAGTATTCTATTAATAGTGGCAAGTATCACGTAGAAATTTTAGACAACAAAAACAAAGTTAGTGTTTCTGAGTCCAGATATTTCTGGCATAGTCATCCAAATCAAGATAAAGAATTACTGTTCCATCTAATCAATGAGGGGAAAACTTTTGTAATACATCAGTTCTCTTTGTTCAATGAAAAGATTGCAGGACTAGCAGCAGACATCGAGCATATGTTTCCTGTTCAGTGTGATGTTCATGTCTATGGTGGTATAGGACATAGCGGATCTTTCAATCCTCATGTAGATATTCCATCAAATTTTATCATTCAACTTGATGGAGTGACGAAGTGGAAGGTGTATAAAAACTATGCAACAGATCTGTTATTGCAAGAAGAAGTAAATACTTACTTTGATCCAGAAAATTTAGAAGTAGATCATGAGATTGACTTAGAACCAGGAGATATGATATACATTCCTGCTAGAAGATTCCATGCTGCTTTCCCAGAAGGAAACAGACTTTCTTTGAGTATACCATGTAGATCTATAAAATATAATACAGATCAGTCTATTCATTTAAATAGAAACTTTTATAAAATTGACCATGGAAATTAAACCAATACTCATCAAAGATTTTATATCTAAAGATGTTATTAGATTACTTGATACAGAGTTTTCTATGATGAGAGATTGTATGAAAACTCTAGGTTCTCCAGAGGGTTTCAATGATCCATCTACAGATAATACTTTCTCTTGGTATTCCCCAATCTGTTTTGAAGCATTGTCTGTATTCATTCAAAAAGATATAGAAAAAATTCTTGGTAGACCTATCATATCAACATACTCTTATGGTAGAATCTACATGAACAATAGCGAATTAAAGAGACACACAGATCGACTAAGTTCTGAAATTACTGTCAGTTGTTGTTTGAGAAAAGATTCATCTTGGCCACTATGTTTTGAGTATGAAAATACTACCATGGAATTTGATTTAGAACCAGGAGATGCTGTTATAGGTTCTGGATCTAAGACTCCTCACTGGAGAAATAAATACAATGGTAACGAACATGTTCAAGCATTTGTTCAATATGTTTTCGCGGATGGTGAAAGATCTCATTTAGCGTATGATACTAGACCCTGTTTAGCATCACCATATGAGTTAACTGACATCTCTGTCAAAGAAGAAATGAAAAACTATCAATCCTGAGGTGACTATGGAATCCCCACAAAAATACGAATATCCTGACCCTACTCCACCAGTAGAAGAGAAAAAAGACCTCCTTACTTTTGAGGATCTTTGGGAAAATTTCTGTCAACAATTGAATGTTGCTAGAGAAAATTTAAAGCAAAAAGAATCACAAATTGATGATGAAATCTCTTCTTTAACCAGAATTGATTTGACAGAATATAATGAGTTAAAGGTTGTGGTTACTAAATTGGAAGCAGCAGTAGAAACTTTGGATCTTGTTAGAACTAAAGTTTGTGGAGAAAAATCTTTAATTGAGATCATATAAATATTATTATCGTTATTCTATAAAATACTACAATGGATACTGAACAACTTAAAAAGAATTTTGACGATCAACTTGCTCAAACTCTAAAGCAAATTGGTGAACTTAAAGAAAACCTAAAGAAGGCAGAGGAATATAAATTGAAGCTAGAGGGAGGTCTTGAAACCCTGCTTATGTTGAATCCTCCAAAAGAAGAATCACCTGCAGAAGAACCAGCAGAATAACTCTAAGTCCCTGCCTGATAAATACAGGTAGGGACTTTTTGTATCTAGGTGCATGGCTTCACCATCAAGTAAATCAGAATTAATTGATTTCTGTAAGCGTCAACTGGGAGCACCAGTGCTGCAAATTAATATTGCAGACGAACAAGCAGATGATATTGTTGATCAATCAATGCAATACTATCATGAGTATCATTTTGATGGTGTAGAAAGAATGTATCTGAAGCACAAATTTACTTCGGATGATGTTACCCGTTTCACAGAATCTGATGAAGATACTACTTCACCAAACTCAGATGCTTGGGAAAATAGAAATAACTATATTGAAGTTCCTGATGCAGTAATTGGTATTGCCAAAGTATTTGGTGTTTCCTCAAACTTTATGAGGAACAACTTGTTTGGTATGAGTAATCAATACTATTTGATGGACCTGTTTTCATTCTCTTCAGGTTCTGGTTTTGCTTTTGGCAACTTTGATCTTACCAACTATTACATGATCAAACAGCATTTTGAAACCATTGATATGGTTATCAATACAGGTGCGTTTGTTGAGTATAGATTTAATAAAAGACAAGATCGTTTGTATCTTGATATAGATGCAACAAGAATTGTAGAAGATCAGTATCTACTTATTGATTGTTATCGTTATTTAAATCCAGACGATTTTACTCAAGTTTATAATGATAGTTTTGTTAAGAGATATACCACTGCCTTAATGAAGAGACAGTGGGGACAGAACTTAATTAAGTATAACGCAGTTCAACTTCCTGGTGGTGTTACCCTTAATGGTCGCCAGATCTGGGAAGACGGCAACAATGAAGTGAAAGAACTGGAGTCAAAAATGATGACAGATTACTCACTCCCACCCATGGATATGATCGGATAAGATGCCTACTAGTCCTTATTTCCCAAGTTATTACGGTGGCACATCTGGCGAGCAAGGTCTCGTTCAGGATCTTGTGGATGAACAGATCAAACTGTTCGGCACAGATATCTACTACCTACCAAGAACTATCATTACAGATGGCGTCCTAGACGATATCATCTATAATAAGTTTGAGAGTCAATTTCAAATAGAGATGCTTCTACAGAACGTAGAAGGTTTTGGGTCACCATCAGAATTCATCAGCAAGTTTGGACTTCGTATTACCGACGAGGTTCGCTTTGTTGTGTCTCAACGTAGATGGGAAGAAGCAGCAGATGGTTATACTTTAACTGTCCCTGGTCGTCCTAACGAGGGTGATCTACTTTACTTCCCACTTACAGAAGATATTTACGAGATCAAGTTTGTAGAAAGAGAAGATCCATTCTATCAGTTAGGTAAGATCTATTTCTATACAATGACTGCAGAGATCTATGAGTATGGTAGTGATAATATCTCTACTGGCGTAGAAGATATTGATGCTCTTGAGAGTCTGTTTAGCAGTGCCATTGCTCTCACTCTTTCTGTTGGTGGAACAGGGGAGTTTACTGATGGAGAAACTGTCACAGGTAGCACTACTGGAACAGAAGCAGAAGTGAAGTCTTGGGATAGTGCAACTAGAGTTATGCAAGTAATTAATAGAACAGGAACTTTTACCACAGGAGAATCTATTACTGGAAATAGTAGTAGTGCTGTCTGGGTAGTAGGAACCTTCGATACTCTAAATAATACGAACAGCGAGTATGATCAAAATCGAGAGATCGAAGATGCCGCTGATAACATCATTGATTGGACAGAAGGTAATCCATTTGGTGAGTCTGGAAATTTTACTGGTAGTATCTAATGTTTGGATCACATTTTTATAACGAAATTATTCGTAAAAATATTGTTGGATTTGGAACCCTGTTCAATAATATTACTCTCAAAAAAATTGATCCTTCTGATAACTCTGTATTAGAAGAAGAGAAAGTTCCCTTGGCGTATGGTCCAAAGGCAAAGTTCTTGACTCGTCTAGAACAGAACCCAGATGTTGGAAGAAAGATTGCTATTACATTACCACGTCTCTACTTTGAGATGACTGGTATTCAATATGATCCCACTCGTAAAACATCTCCGATTCAAAAATATAGAAAGGTTCAAATTGAAGATGGTAATGAAGTAGCAGAACAGTATGTTCCTGTTCCATATACTCTTGAATTTCAACTTGGTATTATCGCCAAAAATCAAGATGATGGTCTACAAATTTTAGAACAGATTCTACCATACTTTCAACCATCGTTTAATATCACTCTCAATATGATTCCAGACATGGATGAGAAAAGAGATGTTGCTATTACATTAAACAATGTTCAGTATGATGATGCATGGGATGATAGTTTTATTGAGCGTAGATATATTACATGGGAGTTATCATTTACTGCTAAGTCTTACATCTATGGTCCTTATGATCAAGCAAGTGTTATCAACAAAGCAATTGTTTACGAAGGGATTAACGCTACTGTTCCACAAAGAACTACTAAAGTTACATACACACCTAAAGCATTACAAGACTATAACAATGATGGCACTATAGATTATCAAGATGATCAATTAGTTGTAGCATCAGATGACTTTGGATTTAATGAAGGGATTGAAATACTATGAGCAAGTTTGAAAATAATATGGAAGATATGTTTGATATCGAAGTTGAATCTACTGATATTGAACCCACAAAACCTAAACCTCCTGCTAGCGAGGAGAAGGATGATCAGACAAAAGATTATGAATATACCAGAGGGTCTTTATACTCACTCATAGACAAGGGCAGAGAGGCGCTAGACGGGGCGTTAGAGGTTGCTCAGGAGTCAGGGCACCCTAGAGCGTATGAAGTCGCTGTGAACGCCATGAAG
>Ga0209251_1000226_pt1 | contig 51616 bp, 48 predicted proteins | sample SaaInlV_100m_DNA_6_FD_184665 | JGI IMG/M metagenome (GOLD analysis project Ga0209251, IMG submission 184665) | Marine microbial communities from expanding oxygen minimum zones in the Saanich Inlet - Saanich Inlet SI073_LV_10m_DNA (SPAdes) (version 2) | ecosystem: Environmental > Aquatic > Marine...
GCCGCCACACTCTCATTGGGTAAAACAGTCAAGCCTCGTCTATAAGCCCTTTACTGTTCTAAAATCCCAATCTCGGGACAGGCTCATGTACGATATCCCCCGTACCCCCGTGGCACTCGCCCCCCTAGCCAATTACTGACCAGATTACTGACCATTATGCGCCGTATTGTGATGAACTGGGCTATGCTGTATGTAATGATATCAGAGTGTTACCTGATTGATTACGGATGCAATAGGAGATGAACTCACTGTTCCTCCGCCACTTAATGCCCAACTAGCAGGGGCATATCCACGATAAGCATCAGATAATACTCAGTTAATTAAACCCGGCGCTTGTAATGCCGCATCTGAGTACTGACCAAAATGCTGACCAAATCTATCCCCTATACTTTCATCCGTGGTGGTTATTTCTACTTCTCCCGCCGTGTTCCCGCTGATTTAAGACACCATTATTCCTATCATCGTGTTGTCCAAGGGCTTCATACATCGTCTCCACATAAGGCCAGAGTACAGGCTAATATTGCTGCTGCTAAACTGGATGCGTATTGGAGCCAGATGCGTTTAGCCAACTCTGATGTGATCGGCATGTCTTTGGTTAAGGCGTCATCTGATAATATTAATACTGCTGCCTCATCCTCAAACCCAATCCCTGACAATCAGCATTCAGACTGCCCAACCCTGCTTGGTGCCTTGCAAGTCTATCTGGATCAGAAAGGCAAAGGTCGTCCAAAGACATTCCGTATAGCTGCTGAACGATCCTGCAATTATGTGATTGGTCTTTGCAGTAATAAACCTTTGTCGTCCTATACCCGTCATGATGCCCTGATGTTCAGAGATTGGCTTGTTGATCGTGGCTTAACTGGCTCCAGCATTACCCGTAACTTTTCCTATGTTAAGGCGGTGATTAACTTTGCGGTATCTGAGTATGCATTGGATGTCCGTAATCCATTTGTTGGGGTGTATCACGACAGAGCAGCAGGAGTGTTGGTTCGCAAGCCCATACCCAATGATGCCATCCGCAAGATACAGACTGAGTGCCACAAGATAGACGACGACATGAGGTGGTTAATTGCTCTGATATCGGACACTGGATTGCGCTTGGCTGAAGCTGCTGGATTGCTGAAACAGGACTTCATTGGTTTGGATAAGGGTCAGCGATATGTGCGTGTCTGTAAACATCCTTGGCGTAATCTGAAGACAGCAAGCAGCGCACGTCTGGTGCCATTGTGTGGTGAGGCTCTATGGGCTGCAAAAAGGATCGTGGCGACAGATAATAACTCAGACTATGCTTTTCCACGTTATAACCGAAAGCCCATCACTGCAGCCAACTCAGCCAGTGCAGCCTTAAACAAATGGTTGAAGCAATACGTTCCAGCGGGATGTACGATGCATAGTTTTAGGCATTCAATGCGGGATAGGCTGAGGGCTGTTCAATGTCCTGCTGATATTGTGGATCAAATAGGTGGCTGGGCAACAGATGGCGTAGGGCAAGGCTACGGCTCAGGCTATCCGTTGGAGGTGCTGCAGGAATGGGTGAGCAAGGCCACAGAGACTTTTGGTCAATGATCAGAGTTTTTCCATTTCACAGGAGTAACGTAGACGATGTTGCCATCAACACTGACCATCACATCGCCGTCCTGAATATTAATTTGGATCTTCATTGAGCGGCTTAACTGTTTGCCCAATTCACTGATATCATTCTCTGAAAGATTTATTACTTGGAGGTTATTAAACCGAGTAGTCTTTGTTTTAATTTTCTCCCACCAAATTTCAGCAGTTCTGCCGCCGTAACAATAGACAATCATCTTTTTGGCTTTGCTGCAGGATTGACGGATAATCTTCTCGCTAGGAAGTCCTAAAGTTACCCAAAGCTCAAGTTCACCACTCAGACTTTTCTGCCAAATGTCTGGTTCGTCATCTGTTGAAATGCCCCTAGAAAACTCCAATTGTTCATGGGCATTCAACGCAAAAGAGACAATACGAACCATCAAACGTTCATCTGTCTCCGAGGGGTGTTTCGCAACAGTCAGATTGTGGGTCTCATAGTAGTGACGATCCATATCAGAAACGGAAAGTTCAACTTTATAAATAGTGGCTTTTTGCGCCATGATTTGTCCCTGAATTGAGGAGATATGAACCCTTAGTGCGTCTGGTGACTTTGTGAAAGCAGATAAAAAAGGCCCCTTATTTAAATTGGTTCATTGAAATTTTTGGTCAGTACTCAGATGCGGCATTACAAGCGCCGGGTTTAATTAACTGAGTATTATCTGATGCTTAACGTGGATATGCCCCTGCTAGTAAGGCAGTAAGTGGCGGAGGAACAGGGATTCGAACCCTGGGGACGCTTTCACGCCCGTCGGTTTTCAAGACCGGTGCATTCGACCACTCTGCCACTCCTCCGACGGGCATCTCCTATACGCTGTTTTCTGATTCTAAAAGCAAAAATCAAACAAAAATTTATCCGTCCGGCCGACAGGCTTTCAATATAGGAAACATGAGGCTAGACTAAGTCGTACTCTCGGGCCAATCGGGCCCAGCGCCCAGTGGGAAACCCCACAATCACAGACCAAGTAACGAGGCAGTACGGATATGGTATCTACGCGGCACAACATCGCCCGGCTCAGGCAGCTATTTGCCCCGATAGGGGCAACCACTTTTGTCGGGCTTCTGTTGGGCTGTCAGCATGTCGATGAAACGGCTTTACAGAATATCTCAGACGCGCCAACGTCAGCCGCTCAAGTCCGCCTTGTTGAACGCGACGTCGAAAGCCCCGAAGTGTTCGACATCAGAGCCGCAGGCCTTTGGGACGGGGCGCCCACACTGGGCGGCATCTGGGTGGCGCATCCGGATTTAAAGGATCCCATCCGCGTTGTTATCCGCAATTTGGCAACGAAAAAATTTGTCATCGGCAACCTGTTTCGCAACGACCCCAAGCCAGAAACCCCCGTAATACGGATTTCCTCAGATGCAGCCCGGGCTCTGGGAATAAGAGCCAATGATTCGGTCCAACTCAGCGTGACCGCTTTGAGCCGGGTATCTTCTGCAGCGACAACGCCAAGCGCGGCGAAGACCATCTCTGGCAAGCCGGTGCCTGTCAAAACACCACATTCTTCCACCTCTCCGCTTGCAAAACCCTACCTCCAGCTGGGCATGTTCAAAATCAAGGCGAATGCAATGAGCGCAGCCAACAGCCTAGACAGCGCCGGAACGGCATCGGTTGTGAAACCGTACACCCACAAGGGCGAGACGCTTTGGCGGGTGCTGATTGGGCCTGCACAAACCGTCGAGAAAAGAAAAATCCTGCTTGCTCTGATCCGGTCTAAGGGATTTTCAGATGCCTATGCAGTCTCAAAGTGAGCGCCGGGAAAATGGCTAAATTTCCAAAAAACTCTCCACAAATGCAATATCTTAAAGCGCTGTGCCTCGCTCTTATCTGGCTGGCTCTGCCCGCTGCTGCATTCGAGACCCCCGCAAAGGCCGCTTATGTGCTGGATCAGACAACTGGCACGGTGCTCTTGGCAAAGAATGTCGATCAAGCACTCCCTCCGGCATCCATGTCTAAATTAATGACGCTCTATATGGCTTTTGAAGCCATCCGGGAGGGGCGTTTGGCGCGCGATGAGCGGCTTTTGGTATCGCAACACGCAATGAATTATGGCGGATCTACCCTGTTTTTGCGCGCCGGTGAACGGGTCAAAGTCGATGATTTACTGCGCGGCATTATTGTGCTGAGCGGCAATGATGCCTGCGCTGTTATCGCTGAGGCATTGTCGCCCAACGGCACTGAAGCGGAATTTGCCCGTCATATGACCCAGCGCGCCAAACAATTAGGCATGCAAAATTCAAGCTTTGCAAACTCCAACGGCTGGCCTGATCCCAATCAGCGAATGTCCATGCGGGACCTTGGCATAATAACGGACCGTATCATCACCGAGTTTCCAGAGTTTTATTCCATGTTCTCGGAAAAAGAATTCGTATTTGATGAAAATGAATCGCAGAATCGTTACAATCGCAATCCACTTCTGGGTTTGGGACTTGGGGCAGACGGGCTGAAAACTGGCCATACAAAAGAGGCCGGGTACGGCCTCGTAGGTTCGGCCAAGCAGGGCGATAGAAGGATTATATTTGTACTTTCAGGCCTGAACAGTGCCAAAGAGCGCGCCGAGCAATCGGAAGCAATCGTCAACTGGTCATTTCGACAATTTGCCAAACATAAAATTGTGTCTGCAAATACCGTCATAGCCTCTGCTGATGTTTGGATCGGCGCCGAAAGTACTGTCGGTTTGGTCGTTGATCATGACCTCGAAATTTTGCGGCCAGTGTTTGGCAACCGGAAATTGTCAGCTGAAATAGTCTATCAAGGGCCGCTGGCAGCTCCAATAAAAAAGGGGGCTGTTGTGGCAAAGTTGATCATCTCAGCGGAAGGCTTGCCACAGCAAAGCATCCCCTTGCAGGCCGCACAGGATGTAGCACAGGGCGGATTTTTAGAGCGGATTTTAACCACGGCAAAAGTGCTGATCCGCCGTTTGACAGACGATCCCACAAAGACTGAGGCGGACTCGTGACCGCAAGATCTGCGTTTATTTCTTTCGAAGGTATTGATGGATCCGGCAAATCAACGCAGCTCGACCTGTTGGCCGAGAGACTGCGAGCCGAGGGCCATGAGGTTTTGCTCACACGCGAACCCGGGGGGTCGCCTGGGGCAGAGGAAATCCGCGCGCTGGTACTACAGGGCGATCCCGACAGGTGGTCAGCTGAAACAGAGCTTTTGCTATTTACCGCCGCACGACGCGATCATCTTGAACGCACCATTCTGCCTGCACTTGCGGCCGGTAAGATCGTGCTCTGTGACAGGTTTGCCGACTCTACCCGTCTGTATCAAGGCCTGAGCCGTGGCGATCTGCGCCAAGCGGTGGATACCCTGCACACCTTGATCATTGGCACAGAGCCCAATCTTACAGTTCTGATTGACATCAACCCGGCGCTAGGGCTGCGCCGCGCCAAGTCCCGCCATGGCACAGAAGAGCGCTTTGAAGATTTTGGCGAGAGTTTGCAGGCCCGCATGCGGCAGGGGTTTCTAACGCTGGCCGAGGAACAGCCGCACAGAATACATGTGATCGATGGCGATCGAAGCATCGACGATGTCGCACAGGACATTTTCAATTTAGTTCAAAGTTTTCTGGCATGAAATCCGTCACCGCCTTCCCCGAGCCTGACCGTATCTCTGGCGCACCGCACCCCCGCGACACACTACGGCTCATTGGTCAGTCCGAGGCTGAAAACAATTTCCTTGCGGCCTTCAACAGCAACCGCCTGCATCACGGCTGGCTGATCAACGGACCGCGCGGTGTCGGCAAAGCGACATTGGCTTGGTCAATTGCGAGGTTTCTGTTGGCCACTCCGCTGCAAGCTGCAGGCGGTTTGTTCGACGATGTTCTACCACCGCCTGACACGTTAGAAGTCGCACAGAGCCACCCAGTTTATAGCCGGATTCGCGCCGGATCTGAGCCAGGTTTATTTGTTTTACGACGTCCCTATGACGAAAAAACAAACCGGCTGAAAAAACAGATTACGGTTGATGAAGTCCGAAAACTCAAGAACTTCTTTGCTCTGTCGGCCACAGACGGAGGGCGCCGGGTTGTGATCGTTGATGCCGCCGATGACATGAACACCAGCGCCGCCAATGCGATTCTGAAAGTTCTTGAAGAACCCCCCGAACGCTGCTGTCTGCTGTTAATTTCACATCAGCCCGCCGGGCTGTTGCCCACCCTGCGTTCACGCTGTTGTGACCTACGCCTTCTACCACTGGGCCCACAGAATATGGCCGAGGCGCTGCAACAGGCTGAAACGGCATCACCAACGGGGGGCGAGGATGACTCTAGCGCTCAAACAGAAACGGTGGCGGCTTCGCTGCCAGCGTCACATGGCCATGCCGCAGTGCTGGCTGAATTATCAGCGGGATCTGTGGGCGGATCAATACGGTTAAGTAATCTTGACGGACTCACACTATATCACGACGTGGTAAAGCTGTTTTCCAACCTTCCAAACTTGGACAGATCACAGGCCATTAAAATGGCCGATACAGCGGCAATGCGCGGCGCAGAAGACCGCTTTGACATGCTGGTAACATTACTGGACATATTTCTCGCCCGCTTGGCCCGCAGCGGCGTAACCGGACAAATGCCTGAAGTGGAAATCACCAGAGGCGAATTTGACGTATTACGCAAGGCCGCCCCCAACGCCGCCAGCGGTCGCGCTTGGGCCGAATGCGCGCAACAGATCACCGCCCGCATACACCATGGCCGCGCTGTCAACCTTGACCCTGCCGCACTCATCCTAGATACGGTTTTCAGAATGCAGAAAACGGCGGCACATTAGGCCGGGGCTTGGGGAATTCATGACACAACGCGCGCCTATTACCGACAGCCATTGCCACCTTGATTTCTCAGATTTCGACGCCGAGCGTGATCAGGTTGTGGCGCGGGCGGTGCAGGCTGGCGTTCGCCGGATGGTCACCATCTGCACCAAATTACGTCAAGAACCTCAGGTGCGCGCCATTGCCGAGACCTATCACGAGGTATTTTACGCCGCAGGCACCCATCCGATGAGCGTTGCAGACGAACCAATGGCGACGCTTGAGGATTTGATATCAATCTCCCAGCATCCAAAATTTGTTGGAATCGGGGAAAGCGGATTGGATTATCATTACACGGCCGACACCGCACCAGTGCAAATGCAAAGCCTGAAAGTTCATATAGAGGCAGCCCAAAGGACCGGATTGCCTCTGATCATCCATGCCCGTGCGGCAGATAATGATATGGCCGACATACTGACCGAAGAATATCGCAACGCGCCTTATAGTTGCGTCATGCACTGCTTTTCCTCGAGCGCGACACTGGCCAGCACAGCATTAGATCTGGGGTTTTATTTGTCGATGTCTGGTATTGCCGCTTTTCCCAAAAGTCAGGACTTGCGCGATATTTTTGCCGCAGCGCCGCTGGACCGTATTCTGGTCGAGACCGATAGCCCCTATCTGGCGCCCCCACCGTTTCGAGGCAAGCGCAACGAGCCCGGCTATACAGTGCATACCGCAGAGGTCGGGGCCGCGTTGTTTGGTCTGACTTATGATGAATTCGCTTGCCAAACCGAGGTAAATTTCCACACTCTATTTGGCAAAGTTGCCGCGTTTGAGGCAAGCACATGACCGGCGAATTACGTTTTACAATCTTGGGCTGTGGCTCATCGGGCGGAGTGCCGCGTTTAGGCGGACTGTGGGGGGCCTGCGATCCGGCCAATCCCAAGAACCGGCGCCGTCGCTGCTCGATGTTGGTCGAGCGCGAAACAGAAAACGGCATCACAAGGGTGCTGATAGACACCTCGCCCGATATGCGAATGCAATTGCTCGATGCGGGGATCGGAACACTTGACGCCGTGGTCTATACCCACGCCCATGCAGATCATGTGCATGGCATAGATGATCTTAGGATGGTGGTCTTCAATATGCGCCAACGCCTGCCGGTCTGGGTGGATGCCGCAACCAAAGAGGATCTCATTCAGAGGTTTGGATATGCGTTTGTGCAACCCGAAGGCAGCCCCTATCCGCCGATCCTCGACATGCATGACATCGACGGCGATATAACCGTGCAGGGTGCAGGTGGTGCGGTAACATTGCATCCGTTTGAAGTAAGCCATGGCGCCATAGATGCGCTGGGGTTTCGCATTGCAGACCTCGCGTATGTTCCAGATGCTTCGGCACTGGGCGCTGCCGCATGGCGGGCTATCGAAAATCTGGACTGCTGGGTGCTGGATGCGCTGCGCCGGGCACCACATCCCTCACATTCACACCTGAGCCAATCGCTCGAATGGATTGCGCGCGCGACCCCAAAACGTGCGGTGTTGACGAACATGCACAATGACCTTGATTATGACACAGTGGCGGCCGAAACCCCAGATCATATCGTACCAGCTTATGACGGAATGTGCATACGCTATGAAATCTAAGGGCCAAATATGCAGGCCATAATCGAAGTTATCATGCCGGTATTCTTGGTGGTCGGCTTTGGTTATACTGCGGTCTGGCGTGGCTTGTTTTCATCCGCTGGCGTGGACGGTTTAATGTCGTTCACCCAGAACTTTGCTATTCCGTGTTTGTTATTTCAAGCCATTTCAACGCTTGATCTCAGCCAGGGATTTGATCCTTGGATGATGTTCAGCTTTTACACAGGCGCGGCCAGTGGTTTCGCCGCCGGCCTGTTTGGAGCTCGCTATCTGTTTGGCCGTGACTGGGAGGATTGCGTCGCCATCGGATTTTGTTGTCTGTTCTCCAACTCGCTGATGATCGGCCTGGCGATTACGGAACGCGCCTATGGGACCGACGCCCTGACCCATAATTATGCGCTGGTCGCGCTGCATTCCCCGTTTTGTTATGGATTGGGCATCACCGTCATGGAAGTGGTCCGCAACCGTGGAAAATCACCCACGCAACTTAGCATAACTGTCCTGCGAGCCATGTTTCAAAACGCGTTGATCATCGGTATTGCACTGGGCTTTGTGGTGAACTTTAGTGACATAAACCTGCCGATCGCGCTTACCGACGCGCTTGACATGGTGGTGCGCGCCGCCCTGCCCGCCGCCCTGTTCGGCATGGGTGGGGTGTTGTTCAAATACCGCCCCGATGGTGATCTGCGCACGATTGGCTATGTATGCGGCATTTCCCTTTTGCTACACCCCGTTATCGTGTGGTTCCTTGGCAGCTACTACGACTTGTCGTCGTCGGCCTTTCGCTCGGCGGTTATAACAGCGGCTATGCCGACCGGAGTCAACGGCTATGTCTTTGCCAATATGTATGGGCGCGCTCGTCGCGTCGCGGCGTCTTCTGTACTGCTAGGGACCGCTCTGAGCATCTTCACAATTAGCCTTTGGCTTTTGATTTTACCCTGATGAGGGCGCGCATAAACGCTGTTTAATCATCGGACCCACGCTGCCAAAATCCATTTGTCCGGTGTAGGCCGCTTTCAACACCCCCATCACCCGGCCCATATCGCGGATCGAGACCGCTTCTGTTTCAGTGATCGCCGCAGTAATCGCAGCCTCAACCTCAGCATCGCTGAGTTGTTGGGGTAAAAATTCTTCAATAATGTCGATTTCCGCTCTTTCGCGCTCGGATAAATCCAAACGCCCTGCCTCTTCATAGGCGCGCGCGCTCTCTAATCGCTGTTTGACCATCTTCCCCAGAATGGCAAGAATGTCCGCTTCAGAAATTTTCTGTGTCTCGCCGTTGACCCGCGATGCAATTTCTTTGTCTTTAATCGCGGCGTTAATCAGTCGCAATGTTGCCAGCCGAATCGCTGCTTTCTGCTTCATCGCGTGCTTGACCGCAGTCATCACCCTTTCGCGTAAATCAGCCACTGTAATCACCCCATTCGATATGTTCCTTGCGGACGCTAGCCAAATCAAGCACCCAAAGCAACCAGATCGGTGATCAAAGGTAATTGTTTGCTCCGCAGAGACCTGCGCGTACCTTGACCAAGGTCCGGCACCGACCTAGTGTCCGGCAACTTTTACCGGAGACCGCACAATGCCAAAAAAACCTCATCCTACAGCCTGCCTCGCACTTGCAGACGGGACGTTTTTCTATGGCATCGGTTTTGGCGCACCCGGCATACGCGTGGCGGAATTATGCTTTAATACGGCAATGACCGGGTATCAGGAAATCATGACCGACCCGTCCTATGCAGGGCAGGTGATCACATTCACCTTTCCGCATATTGGGAATGTGGGCGTCAACCCAGAGGATGACGAAACCGGTGACCCCGTGGCAGAAGGGATGGTGGTTAAGTGGAGCCCAACGACTGCCAGTAACTGGCGCGCGGCAGAAGAATTGTCCGACTGGCTGGCAAAGCGCGGCCGTGTCGCAATCGGTGGTATCGACACTCGGCGTCTAACCCGAGCAATCCGCCAGCAGGGCGCGCCTCATGTCGCTTTGGCCTACGACCCGAACGGACAGTTCGACACCGCAGACCTGGTCGAGAAGGCAAGGACTTTTGCGGGGTTGGAAGGCGTAGATTTGGCGAAAGACGTGACCTGCGCACAATCTTACCGTTGGAATGAACTACGCTGGGCCTGGCCCGAAGGCTATGCCCCTCAAAAAAAGCCAAAGCATCGCGTTGTGGCGTTGGATTACGGCGCAAAGCGCAATATTTTACGCTGTCTCGCCAGTGCCGGCTGTGACGTCACTGTATTGCCGGCCACTGCTACGGCAGAAGAGGTGCTGGCCCATAAGCCCGATGGGGTTTTTCTATCCAACGGGCCGGGCGATCCTGCAGCGACCGGTGCATATGCGGTGCCGATGATCCAGCAGATTCTTGACACCACGGACCTACCAATCTTTGGAATTTGTCTCGGACATCAAATGCTGGCGCTGGCGCTTGGAGCGCAAACCATCAAAATGAATCATGGTCATCACGGTGCAAACCACCCGGTCAAAGATCTCGATAGTGGCAAGGTGGAAATCACCTCAATGAACCACGGCTTTGCCGTTGACAGCCAGACCCTGCCAGAGGATGTGGTCGAAACTCATGTCTCGTTATTCGATGGATCCAACTGTGGTCTGAGACTGCGCGACAGAGCCGTTTTTTCAGTTCAGCATCACCCCGAAGCGAGCCCCGGACCACAAGATAGTTTTTATCTTTTTGAAAGGTTCGCGTCCTCGATGTGTGCATGAAACTTATGAATGACATCATAATACATTGCAATTAACCAAAATTTAACAAACCACGCCCATTTCTAAAACATCCTATTATGAGGGTTTTAGAAATGGGAGCTACACAAAAACGGATACCAGTCAAAACCGCGCCTGCAACGGCAGGCTCGGAAAGCAGACATCTCAACGCGCCGTTAGGATCTATATTATGCAGTTTGAGCTACATAACGACCGATGATCTAAAGTTTGCTCAGACGTTGCAAAAAACATCCCTCGCCCCTTTGGGCCGTATTTTAGTCGCTGAAAATATAATCAGTTCTGACCAATTATTAGTGGCGCAGTCACTGAAATACGGCGTGCCGCGGATTCCCAACAAGGGCAGCCGCCCCGAGCCGGACTTGGCAAATTTGTTGACTGCAAATTTTTGCCGCAAGCACTGTATTATTCCATGGAAAAAGCAGGGGCGATCCATTCTAATCGCGACCTGCGACCCCGATCAATTTCGTGCAAATATGTCCGCATACCCGGAGCTCGCCCGCCGCACGAAAATGGCGCTCTGTTCGAAAGAGACAATTTATTCCGAACTGACCAAGAGACACAGCACAGCATACCGCCGCAAGGCGGAAACCCTTGTCCCCGAACAGCAAAGCTATCGCCAACAAAATCCGGTGGAGTGGCACGGCATTAACAGTATCGCCATCGGCGCGGCCTGCGGGCTTGGCCTCGTCTTTATGCCCAACCTTGTCTTTCTGGGCATCGTCCTCTGGGCCTGTGCCGCCTTGACCAGCAGTAACCTTCTCAAGATTAGCGCCGCCCTTTCAAGACGAATACACTCGCCGTTCCACGCACCGCCAAAACCGGGATCCAAGACTGTGCCAGCATCGTCGGCTGCGCAAGTCATCACAGGCGAAATGACCCGGGTATCAATCATTATTGCGCTGTATCGCGAAACCGAGATGATCGAACACTTGTTGCGACAGATTGCAAAGCTGCGCTATCCCAAGGCACAATTAGAAGTTTTGCTAATGATCGAAGATGGAGATACGGCCACACTGAGCGAATTGGACCGCCATACATTGACCAATATAATTACGGTTCACATCTTGCCAGCTGGTCCGATCATGACAAAGCCGCGCGCGCTCAACTACGGGTTGGGGTTTTGCACCGGCGATATTATCGCAGTCTATGATGCCGAGGACAAACCCGATGCAGATCAGATCGACTTGGCCGTTGCGCGCTTTGCCACAGCACCAAAAGAGGTCGCCTGCCTTCAGGGTATTTTGGATATTTACAATAGTGAAAGTAACTGGCTCACCAGATGTTTCACCATCGAATACGCCGTTTGGTTCAGACTAATTCTACCCGGGTTGATAAAATTGGGATTTGCAATTCCACTTGGTGGTACAACAGTGTTTTTGCGTTACTCCGCGCTCATAGATGTAGGCGGGTGGGACGCCCATAACGTCACCGAGGATGCTGATCTAGGGATACGACTTGCCCGTCATGGGTATCATACGGAAATGTTATCCAGTACAACCTACGAAGAAGCCAACAACCGGATTTGGCCTTGGATTCGACAGAGGTCGCGCTGGTTGAAAGGGTATATGATAACCTACAGGGTTCATATGCGATCACCGATACTGTTACTTCGACAACTTGGGTGGCGCAAATTTGTGGGTTTCCAGATCATATTTTTAGCCAGCCTTAGTCAATTTATACTTGCCCCAGTCCTATGGTCCTTTTGGATTATTCCTTTTGGTCTGCCGCATCCCATTCTGCCATTGCTGGGGCCAAATGGCGCGCAAGCCATTATCAGTTTCTTTTTAACCATACTCGGAGCAGATATTATCATCAGTCTCTTTGCGTTGAGCAAAACGCACCACCGAGGGCTTGGGCGCTATACCCCAACCCTATGGCTGTATTTTCATCTCGGAACATTGGCCGCTTTCAAGGCCGGTTACGAAATGATTTTCAGCCCGTACTTTTGGGATAAAACCACCCACGGCCATTCACTAAAATCGGTCAAAACTACGCCGATGCAACCGCCAGTGAGTCAATCTTTAACCGAGTGACAAATGCAGCAGAAATATGATCTTTCAACGCCCCAAATGCCCGATCTTCATCACGCATCTCAATCGCCTCTACAATCGCCTGATGCTCATCGAGCGCCGTTTTGCTTCGACCCTTTACAGCCAATGACGTGGTGGCCATCAACGCCATGGTGCGATGTACCAAATCCAATTGTTGCACCAAATAGCGGTTGTGCGACGCCAGATGAATTTGTTTGTGAAACCGCCGATTGGCCAAAGACAGAGCCGGCGGATCTCCAATCAAACCGCGGTCTTCAAGCACCATATCGCGCAGGACCCGTACCTCTTCAGTGGTGGCATGCCGAGCCGCCAATCGCGCCGCCAGCGCCTCTAATTCCGCGCGTACGGCATAGAGTTCTGTCATCTGATTGTGGTCCAATGTGGCGACGATAAGGCTGCGGCCATCGCGCGCCAAAAGTGACTGCGTCTCCAACCGTTGCAACGCTTCCCGAATCGGAGTGCGAGAGACGCCAAACCGCTCTGCAAGATCACTTTCAACCAGTCTATCTCCGGGTTTGAAAATACCGCCGTCTATTGCATCCAAAACCAACTTATAGGCATCTTTCTGCGGTATTTTGTTTGGTGTTGTCATCTGCGTTATCTCCGGCGATTACCCGAACCACCCTAGCCTTGTCTTAACCCGTCCGGCAAGCCTTACCCACCATTGTACTGCAGGCGGGAACACGCTAGGTTTTATAAATGCTTCAAAACAGTTTCCGCCATGTCACGCAGTGGGTCTTTGATCTGGACAATACGCTCTACCCGCCAGAGGCGCGGTTGTTTGACCAGATCGAAGTCAAAATGTCGGCCTATGTCATGACTTCGCTGGGGGTAGACCAAGCCACTGCCGACCAGTTGCGTCAGGACTATTGGCGTGATTACGGCACAACGTTGGCCGGCTTGATGCGTGAACATAATGTCGACCCCGCCCCCTATCTGTTCGACGTGCATGATATTGACCTGTCGCAGCTGAACAAAGATCCAGCTCTGGCCACAGCAATCGACGCGCTGCCAGGACGCAAAATAGTCTATACCAATGGCACCGCGCCCTATGCCCGTCAGGTGTTGGTAGCGCGCGGCCTTGATCAAGTGTTTGACGCCGTCTATGGCGTCGAGGAGGCCAACTATCTGCCCAAACCCGAACTGGGTGCGTTTGAAACGATCTTTGCACTGGATGGTATTCATCCACGGCAAGCGGCAATGTTCGAAGATGAAGCCCGAAATCTAAAAGTCCCCCACAGTCTGGGGATGCAAACCGTTCATGTCGCACCGGTTCCAGTTAAAGCCCCCTATCTGCAGCATCACACGGATGATTTGCGGCTGTTTCTTGAACATCTGGTCTGAGACAGGATGACGCTTCGACCAGATCACCGTGCCGCACTAACTTTCCTGGAAAGAGGAATGGCATGATGCAGCACAATTTTGACATTATTATCTCAGGCGCCGGCTTGGCCGGACTGGTCACCGCTGTCGCCTTCGGCAGCGCCGGGTTTGATGTGCTTTGCGTCGACCCTGCCCTGCCTGTCACCGAGCGCGACAAACCCGGGGCCGATCTGCGCAGCACCGCATTTTTGCAACCCGCTCGCGATTTTTTGGTGTCGTTAGGACTGTGGGATCATCTCTCGACGCATGCTACCCCGCTTGAGGTGATGCAGATCATGGATGCTGGCGCAGGTGATAAAACACCAAGAGTGACCAAACAGTTTGAAGCGCGCGACATCTCCGAACTGCCGTTTGGCTGGAACCTGCCCAACTGGCTGTTGCGGCGCGAAATACTTAAGATCCTGCACCAGCTGCCAAACGTGACGCTACGTAGCGGAATTGCCAGTGTCGGGTTGTTTACCCGCCTCAAAGAAGCCCGTGTCACCTTCAGCGATGGCAGCCGCGCGCGGGCAAAATTGGTCATCGCCGCCGATGGGCCCAAATCAGCCATGCGTCGGGCCGCCGGAATCGCTGTCAACACCAGCCGGTACGGTCAAAAAGCCTTGGCATTTGCAGTCACCCACGCGCAACCACACGAAAACGTCTCAACCGAAATTCACCGCAGCGGCGGCCCGTTCACCTTGGTCCCCCTTCCCGATTGGCAGGGTCAGCCGTCTTCGGCTGTGGTCTGGATGGAAACAGGGGCCAAAGCGAATGCACTCCATCAAATGCCAGCACCTGCCTTCGAGGCCGCAATGACCGAGCGGTCTTACAGCGTCTTGGGTCCACTGACGTTGGCCTCACGCAGGACCTTATGGCCAATCATCAGCCAGACCGCCGGACGCCTCTGCGGCCAGCGGCTGGCACTGGTCGCAGAGGCTGCCCATGTGATGCCCCCGATCGGCGCACAAGGGCTGAACACCAGCTTAAAAGACGTAAAATGCCTGTTTCATCATGCGCAAGCCAGACCAGATGATCTGGGGGACACCGCCATGCTTGACGCCTATCATCGCGACCGGTTCACCGATATTCGCACCCGTGCTGCAGGGATCGAGATATTGAACCGCACCTCAATGCTGTCTGTACCGACCCTACGCGATGCCAGAGCTGCTGCGTTACAGGGGTTGCACGGTATCGCACCTTTGCGAAAGTCCGTTATGCAGCTTGGCCTCGGCCTACCCCGAGAGGGGTAGCCTGCTTTGCAGCACGGTATCTTTACAACATGGTACCTTTACAACACCGTATCGAGCACCGTTTTCAAGCGCCCCAGAGTGGCTTCAACATTATAAAGCTTATCCAAACCGAACAGACCCAACCGGAAGGTTGAAAACCCTTCAGGCTCGTCGCATTGCAAGGGCACTCCGGCGGCAATCTGCATGCCTTGGGCCGCAAATTTACTGCCGTTCTGGATCGCCGGATCGTCAGTATAGCTCACAACCACCCCCGGCGCGCCAAAGCCATCAGCAGCGACAGACCGAATACCTTTGCTTGCTAGCATCGCCCGTACACCATCTCCCAATTGCCACTGCGCCGCGCACAGGCGCTCAAAGCCATAATCGCGGGTCTCAATCATGGTGTCTCGGAACGCGCGCAGCGCATCGGTCGGCATCGTGGAGTGGTAGGCCTGCCCACCGTTTTCATAGATTTGCATGATGCCGTGCCATTTTTTCAAATCAATTGCGAAACTGTCGGATGTAGAGTGTTCAAGCCGGGCAACTGCCCTCGCAGACATCATAACCAACCCGGCACAGGGCGAAGCCGACCAACCCTTTTGTGGCGCTGAGATCAGCACATCGACACCAGTGGCGCGCATGTCGACCCATGCACACCCCGAAGCAATACAATCCAGCACCATTAGCGCCCCAACGTCATGTGCGGCCGCCGCCAGCGCGGTGATATACGCGTCTGGTAATATCACCCCTGCCGAAGTTTCCACATGTGGAGCAAACACCACATCCGGCTTTTCGGCCCGAATTTGCGCCACTACGGCGTCAATCGGCGCCGGAGAAAACGCCGCCTGTCGGCCATTATCACTTTGCCGCGCCTTGATCACATGGGTTTCAGCCGTAAACCCGCCAGCCTCAAAAATCTGGCTCCACCGATAAGAGAACCATCCGTTGCGGACCACAAGAACCTTGGAATCCCGGCCAAACTGACGCGCCACAGCCTCCATACCAAAGGTGCCGCCTCCGGGTACAATAGCAACGGCATCGGCGCAATACACCTGTTTCAGCATGTCTGAAATATCGATCATCACCTGTTTGAACGAGGCAGACATATGATTGAGAGAGCGGTCTGTGAAAACCACTGAAAATTCAAGAAGCCCATCGGGGTCGACATGATCGAGCAAGGCAGCCATGTGGCGATTCTCCGTTTGTTTGCTTAGCACTACCCAGCGCCAAGAGGGATTGCACGGTCTACTTTTGTATACACACCCGTGCTCTGATCCAAGGGACCCGGGCGACGTTCCTCTGATAATAGCACGTTGGCCTCAACGTCCCCTACCCCCGGCAAGGTCATCACCCTTCGTCTTAAAATGCGTTCAAAATCAGAGATATCGCGCGCCACAACCCGCAATCGATAATCATAAAGCCCCAAGACATGTTCCACCATTTGCACTTCGGGGATTGCCTTTACCGCGCGTTCGAAATCTTCAAGGCTGACCCGGCCTTTACTGGCCAGCTTAATCCCCAAAAACACCGTCACCCCAAAGCCTAGTTTGTCATGATCCAGATACACACGCCGCGCCTTGATGACCCCCAGATCATAAAGCCGCTTGACCCGCCGCCAAGCCACCGGTTGCGACACCCCAAGCTCTCGTGCCAAAGCGCCGATCGCCTGCGTACAATCCCCGCGCAAAGCCGCCAGCAGGCTACGATCAAGGTCATCAAGTTCAGTCATATCGGCAATACCTCTTCCGATTTGATCAGCGCCACCTGCATCAAAGCTTCGATATCTGCTATATGCGGCAGTGTCAGTATCCGCGTTCGATAAAGATGTTGATAATGGATCATATCCCGGGCGATCACCGAAAGCCTGACGTCGACGCGCCCAAGAAAAGTCTGTATCTCGATCACCTCCGGTACAAGGCGCGCCGCAGTGATAAAATCGTCAAACGCCCGGGTTTGGGTCTTGTCCAAACTCACCCGCAAACTCACCTCAACCGCATAGCCCAGAACACGCCAATCAATCACCGCCTCCTGACCCAAGACCACCCCGTTTTGTTTCATACGCGCAAGACGCCGGGCGCAGACCGCAGAGGTGGTATTGGCAGCCTCTGCCAGCGCCGCAACAGAGCGGCCGGGATCAAGCTGAAGATGGCGCAGTATACGGCGATCAAGATCATTAAGCATAAATTTTATTATATACATCAAAATTAAGAATGAAAATGATTAATATATATAAAATATAGCGAAATTAAAAACATATATACCTAAAAAACCTTTATTTTAGCTTCATCACTATAGACCTTGTAAAGAAAATAGGGAGCAAGATAATGCGCGTTTACTATGACCGCGATTGCGATATCAATCTGATCAAAGACACCAAAGTGGCTATCCTAGGCTATGGCTCGCAAGGCCATGCCCATGCGCTAAACCTGCGCGACAGTGGCGCCAAGAACCTTGTTGTAGCGCTGCGCGAAGGCTCAGCTTCTGCCAAGAAAGCCGAAGCTGAAGGCCTGAAGGTTATGGGCATCGCTGAAGCCGCAGCTTGGTGCGATCTGATCATGTTCACCATGCCCGATGAACTGCAGGCCGACACCTATAAAAAATATGTCCACGACAACATCCGCGAAGGCGCGGCAATTGCCTTTGCACATGGTCTGAACGTGCATTTCGGTCTGATCGAACCAAAGGCCGGTATCGATGTGATCATGATGGCGCCCAAAGGGCCCGGCCACACAGTCCGCGGTGAATACACCAAGGGCGGTGGTGTTCCCTGTCTTGTGGCTGTCGACAAAGATGCAACCGGCCGCGCGCTGGAAATTGGTCTGAGCTATTGCTCGGCCATCGGTGGTGGCCGCTCAGGCATCATCGAGACCAATTTCCGCGAGGAGTGCGAGACCGATCTGTTCGGCGAACAGGCCGTGCTTTGTGGTGGCTTGGTTGAATTGATCCGGATGGGTTTTGAAACGTTGGTCGAGGCGGGTTATGCGCCAGAAATGGCCTATTTCGAGTGCCTACACGAGGTCAAGCTTATCGTTGACCTGATCTATGAAGGCGGCATCGCCAACATGAACTATTCGATTTCGAACACCGCAGAATATGGCGAATACGTCAGCGGGCCGCGCATCCTGCCCTATGATGAGACCAAAGCGAAAATGAAAGCGGTGCTCACCGACATTCAAAACGGCAAGTTTGTACGGGACTTTATGCTGGAAAACGCTGTCGGACAGCCGTCATTTAAAGCTACCCGTCGTATCAATGACGCCCACCAAATTGAAGCCACTGGCGAAACCCTACGCGCCATGATGCCCTGGATTTCAGCGGGAAAAATGGTCGACAAAGAAAAGAACTGATCTCGTCACGCCCCCGCGACCGCAACTGCGGGGGCGCAGACAAACCAGAAGATGACAGCCCACCAGATGACAGATTTGATGGTGAGAAAAATAGATAATTCATTCAATTCCTTTTTTGTCTGCCCCACAATACCGTCGGCGCGGGTCTGTGTGCGCCCTGCGCTTTTGTCCCACCTCCGTAAAGGAATTAAACATGCAACCGCCTGTTGATATCACGGCCAAAAGCTGGGGGATGGTGGCGGTACTGGGTCTGATCTGGGGCAGCACATTTTTAGTGATTGAAGTAGCGCTCGAGGGCATCACTCCGTTCTGGCTAGCGGCTGGACGGATCACCTTTGCCGCGCTGCTTACCAGTGCCATCTGGGGTCTGCGCGGCTGGCAGTTCCATCTGGGACCCGACCGCGATTGGAGCGGGCTTTTTGCCGTAGGTCTGCTCAGCACTGCGATACCGTTTCAACTGCTCAGCTGGGGTCAACAGTATGTCACTTCGGCCTTTGCCGGTGTTTCGATGGCCTCGGTTGCGTTGATCGTTCTGCCGTTGTCGCATTTTCTCATTCCGGGGGAACGGATCACCCCACGCCGCCTTCTGGGGTTTATCATTGGGTTTTTCGGAGTTGTGGTCTTGTTGGGGCAACAGAGCTTTGTCGCGACCGGCGCAGCCTCTGAGTGGTTGGGCCGGATCGCGTGCCTGCTAGCCGCGAGCTGCTATGCAATCAGTTCGGTGATCATGCGCCGTTTGCCCGCCATTGATGCGATCGGGCTTTCGGCGGTCACCCTGATCATCGGCGCGGTATTTGTCGTTTCAGTGGCCTTGACGGCCGAGGGCCCACCGCCCATACCCACCAAAAAAACTCTTATTATTTTGGCATTTTTAGGCTTGGTGCCTACTGCAGGTGCGAATTTAATACGGGTTTTGCTGATCCGCAGCGCCGGTCCTGTCTTTATGAGCCTGACCAATTATCAAGTGCCAATGTGGTCGGTTATTCTTGGCATTCTGGTGCTGGGCGAGCCTGTGCACAATAGCTTGTTTATCGCTTTAATCTTAATCCTATGCGGCGTCGGCCTCAGCCAATACGGCGCCCTCAGGCGGCTGTTTGGACGCACCTAAATGCCTGCCCGACTGGCATCTCTCAGTTCTCTCAAGCCAGCGGCCAATGCGCAATCAATCGCATCTAACGGCCCCTGTGCCATTGGACGAAACCGCAACCTGAACGCATCTAATAGCGCGGCGGCAGCCTGCGCATCATCCCCCGGCATACGGTAGCCAAAGGCCGCAGTATCTGTATAAAAATCTCCCCCCGCAACGGGATCAGGCCAAACCGCAAGCCCCTGACAGGCCAGACGCCGCCAGTCAAATCGCGCACCGGGATCAAATTTTCGACCAATCGCCAGATCGGAATGTGCAATGAGTGAGGAGGCTGTCAATGACCAGCGCGCCATTACACCCTGCAGCAAGCCTTCAAGCGCCACCATCTGCGCCTCTGCAAACGGATGATTGCCACGATTGGCCAACTCAATTCCGATAGACTGCGAATTCACATCTTCGATGTCGTCCCAACAGCCCGCGCCCGCATGCCAGGCGCGCTGTGCCTCATCCACCATCTGCCAGATAATACCTTTGGGTGAGATCAGGTAATGCGCCGAAACCTCATGCTGCGGATCGCACAGGCGCTGTAAGGCCGCCTCCGTGGTGTCCATTGCTGTGTAATGTAACACGATCAGCTGCGGATGCCCGCCCTTTTTGCGTTGTCCATAATTTTGCGAAGGGTGCCAATGTGGTATCACGACCACGCCAGCCGACCCTAGTTACTGACGGCTTTACGGAAAGGCGCCGGATCCCAATAACAAGCAAACCCGTCGCCATCGGGATCAAGCCCAAGGGTATCGCGCTTGGGGCCACCCCGTTCTAAAAATGCAATTTGCGCCATGTCAGACGATGGGTATTTGTCACAGTTTCGTAAGAACCGCGATTGCCCGCCAATTGGAAACCGCGAATAGACCGGACTGCCCAACATATTATCGCTCGACAGGGCGTATTCAACAATATTGACACCTTTGGCCGCACCGCGCGTCGGCAGAGCGCTCGGCTCGATCACCTCATAAGAGGCACTGTTGCGGGCCAGTCGCTCAGCGTCACTCTCAATAGATTGCCGGTTACTGACAGCCTCAAAATCATTCTCGTCAGATAAAGAGGTCCCCATCCCGTCCTCAGCAGCGATCGCGACCGCGGTAGAGGTCAAACTAGAGCCTGTCATATTTTGTTGCCCTGCCGCAGGTCCATCCTCTATCTTTTTGGCAGCCTCTGCGGCCAGCGCCGCAACATTGCTGCCATCAGCATTGGGCAGCGCCTGTGCATCGATCGCAGACAACGGAGCGGTATTGGGCACAACGGCCGAACCTCCGGTCCGCGCCTTGCCAGTCGCAGGGACCGGCTTGTTCATCAACCCATCTGGCAGACCAGACATACACCCAGCCAATCCCAGAAAAGCCAGCCCTGAGATCAAAAGATAAGGTGTAATTTTCAAACTGCCATATGTCTGCATCTGCCGCCTACCACCATTTGTTAGGTTTGTGTGAGAATCCGACCGCGCGCTCTAACGCAAACGCAAAATTCAGCAAATCGCCTTCTTCCCAGGGTCGCCCAATCAATTGCAATCCCAGCGGCAGTCCCTGTGCATCCAGCCCAGCAGGCACCGAAATGCCCGGCAGCCCCGCCAGATTGACGGTGACCGTGAACACATCATTGAGATACATCTGTAAAGGATCCGCGTTTTGCATCTCCCCCAGACCGAAAGCGGCCGACGGCGTGGTCGGCGCAAGAATTGCGTCAACGCCTGCGGCAAAAACCGTATCGAAATCTTGCTTGATTAACGCACGCACCTTACGGGCCCGGTTGTAATAGGCATCATAAAAGCCCGCCGACAAAACATAAGTGCCAACCATAACCCGCCGCTGCACCTCGGCGCCAAACCCCTCGGCGCGGGTTTTTTCATACATCTCGGTGATACCGTCCCCCGCATCCAATGTGGCGCGATGACCATAGCGCACACCGTCATAGCGCGCCAAATTTGAAGACGCCTCGGCCGGTGCAATGACATAATAAGCTGGCAGTGCATACTGTGTGTGCGGCAGACTGATATCAACCATTTCGGCCCCAGCATCGGCCAGCTTTGCCGCCCCATCCCGCCACAGCGCCTCGATTTCCTCGGGCATGCCATCCATCCGGTATTCTTTCGGAATACCAATTTTTTTACCGCGAATATCACCGGTCAGCAATGCTTCAAAATTTGGCACCGGCAATTCGGCACTGGTGCTGTCTTTGGGATCATGACCACACATCGCCTCGAGCATAATCGCCGCATCGCGCACAGATTTGGTGATCGGCCCCGCCTGATCCAGCGAACTGGCAAAGGCCACGATGCCCCAACGTGAACAGCGCCCATAGGTCGGCTTGATCCCAACTGTGCCAGTAAACGCAGCCGGTTGACGGATCGAGCCGCCGGTATCGGTGCCCGTTGCCGCAAGACATAGGTCAGCTGCCACAGCACCAGCCGAGCCGCCCGACGAGCCACCCGGTGTGAGACGCCGGTCATCGACCTTCCAAGGGTTGACCGTGTCGCCATACACCGATGTTTCGTTCGAACTGCCCATGGCAAATTCGTCCATATTCAACTTGCCCAGCATCACCGCGCCGGCATCCAGCAGATTCTGGCTGACGGTGGATTCATATTCCGGCTTAAAGCCTTTCAAAATGGCACTGGCCGCTTGGCTGGGTACACCCTTGGTACAGAACAGATCCTTGATTCCCAAAGGCAGACCGCACAGCGCCGGTGCCGGATCCTGTGCCGACCCCTTGGCCAGACGCTGATCTGCGGCCCGTGCCTGATCAAGCGCCATCTCGGGGGTTTTATGCACAAAAGCGTTCAGGCTGTCAGAGCCCTCAATCGCCGCCAGGCAAGCCTCGGTCAGTTCGACGCTGGTGATCTCTTTGGCGACCAGTTTGTCGCGCGCCTCAGCAAGGGTAAGAGCATTCAGATCAGACATTATTCAACCACCTTCGGCACCGCAAAAAATCCTTCGCGAAAATCGGGGGCATTGGCCCTGATCCTATCTTGCCGATCTCCGTCTGTGACCGCGTCGACCCGCCGTTTCAACCGCATCGGCGTGACCGAAGTCATCGGCTCTACACCGGAGACATCAACTTCATTGAGCTGTTCAATAAAGCCCAAAATGGCATTAAACTCACCTGCCAGCGCCGGCAGGTCGCTGTCCTCAACTTTGATCCGGGCCAGCTTGGCCACACGTGCGGCGGTTTCAGTATCAATCGCCATCCGGCTCTCCACTTACAATTTGACTTTGGTTTAGCGATCCGCGCCCTGCTTCGCAAGCATCTGACATCGATAATCCAAAAACTTCAAGATCACTCACAATCCCAACTTGCGCCACCCACTCTCTCACGCCCCGGCAGGCCAAAAGCTAACACACCGCAAAACGCAGTATCCATCCCGCCACCGCATAGTTTTCACCCCGGACACAAGCGTGCCAATTGCCGGCTCGATACTGACCGTATAAAGGCCAAGTAAAGACCGAGCACAGGCTAAACAAGGGCCGAGTACTGGCTAAAATCAACTTGGCAAAGCACGCAGACCGTTTTAGCGTTTTGCCCTGATAACATATCCTAAAACGGGGAGATACAGAATGCAGATCATCTGGCTAGGGCATGGTTCTTTTCGAATTGAAATTGCCGACAAGGTACTTTTGATTGATCCGTGGCTCAGTGGCAATCCAATGCTGCCACAAGCGTTGCATCAAAGCGCTGTCGATGGGGCAACGCATATCGTGATCACCCATGGCCATGCCGACCACAGCGTCGATGCATTATCGCTCGCGCGCAGTTTGAACATCCCGATCCTTGGCCAATACGATTTGATGGGTTTTTGGAACGACACAGAGGGCGTTCAGACCACAGGCTTTAACAAGGGCGGAACTGTCAATCTGGACGGAGTTGCCATCACCATGGTACACGCGGTGCATTCCTCCAGCATGTCCAGTCCCGAGGGACCGCGCTTTGTCGGCACTGAATGCGGCTTTATGATCGAAGGCGCCGGGCACACGATCTATGTTTCGGGTGATACCGACGTGATGGCGGATATGAAAGTGTTCAACGATCTCCACGCCCCCGACATCGGCATCCTCTGTGCCGGCGGGCATTTCACCATGGACATGCGGCGTGCGGCCTATGCGGCTCGGACGTTTTTCGACTTTAAAACCGTCATTCCGTGCCACTACCGCACCATGCCTCTGTTAGAGCAATCGGCCGAGGTGCTGATCGCCGCCCTTCCCGAGGTTGATGTTATAGAGCCCGAGGTTATGGTGCCGATCACATTCGACTGAGCAAGTGCCGAACTGGCGCAATGTTGGTTAGACCTACCGCCAATCCATCACCTCATCCACTGCCGCGCGCGTGGTGCGAAAACTGTTGGCGGGATGGGCCGTATCGCTATAGCCAAATGAGATCCCGCATAAGATCTGACGATCCTCGGGCACCTCTAGCGCGTCGCGCACCAAAGGTGCATGACCTGCCAGTGCCGCCTGTGCAATCGAACCCAGCCCCAGCGCCTGCGCCGCCAACATAAAACCGGTAACAAAAGCCCCACAATCCAGAATGCCATAAGCCCCAAGCGCCACCGGGCTGGTGACAAAGGCTACATGCGGCGCGCCAAAAAACCGAAAGTTCTCCATCATCTGCTGCGCAGAGGCGACCCGGTCACCCTTTTTCACCCCCACTGCATCATAAAGCTGCCAACCGCATTCCGAGCGCCGCGTCTTATACGCCCCGATATAACGCTCGGGGAACGTCACGTCCGGATTAGGCGTCGCCACATCCGCGGCCGCAAATCGGTCGCGCAATCGGTTGGTTTCAGCGTGACTAAGCACGATCAGCTGCCAAGGTTGCGAATTACACCAGCTGGGCACTTTTTGCGCGGTCTCGACCACGCGCTCCACCAAAGCCCGCTCAACCGGCCGGTTTAAAAAAGCCCGGCAAGAATGGCGCTGAGCCAGAAGCGACTCGAGCATGTGAAAATCTCTCATGGTGCGGCTCTTTCAAGTTGTTCAAGTTCGTCAAGAATACAGCACCGGTCCTGATCACGCCGGGGGATTGGCGACGGAATTGAAGGGTTTGCACCGTCAAAACGCGGGGCCGCCGCGGCTTGCAAACGTCCCTCAGGCGCAGACCAAACTCCGCGTGCCTGCATATGCGTCTCTGCCATCGCCTCTTCAGGATTTAGCACCGGTCCGGCACAGGCGTCCGAGTTTGCAAAAATCGCCGACCAATGCGCGCGCGGTTTTTCAACAAAAATCTGCGCGAGGCGCCTGGTCAAAACTGGCCAGCGCGTCTGATCGAATTGATCGGTGAAATCCACATCGCCAGCAAGCCCCATAAGATCAAGAAACTGTGCATAAAATTTTGGCTCTAGCGCCTGCACAGTAAAATACCCGCCGTCACCACAGCGGTAGACACGTGACCAATGCGGCCCGTCCAGTAGACTTTGACCGCGCATAGTTCGAAAACCACCACTGGAGCGCAGAGACATCAACAAGTTCATCATATGCGCCGATCCGTCGACGATGGCCGCGTCAACGACGCACCCTGCGCCCGTGGCACGGGCTTTCAGCAGTCCCGCCAACATGCCAACGGTCAAATACATTGCACCACCGCCAATATCACCCACCAATGTTGCTGGCGCAATTGGTATATCGTCTGGTGCAGACGCATACCAAAGCGCGCCAGACAGACCGATATAATTCAGATCATGACCTGCTTGCGCCGCTTTGGGCCCAGTTTGCCCCCACCCCGTCATGCGCCCATAAATCAGTTGTGGACGAATCTGATGACAGTCCTTTGGACCCAGTCCCAAACGCTCCATCACCCCGGGGCGAAAGCCTTCGATGAGCCCGTCAGCGGTTTTCAACAACCGCTTCAGAATTTGCGTGTCTTTCGGGTCTTTGAGATCAAGCGCAATCGATCGCTTGCCACGGTCGAGCAGATTCTCTGCGCCCTTGCCCGGCGTTTCGGCAGCCAATTTACGGTGAATTGTGATGATATCCGCACCAAGGTCAGCCAACAACATCGCGGCAAACGGCGCAGGCCCAAGCGCCTCTATTTCTATGATTCTGACCCCCGCAAGCATGGACTTGCCCCCCTTGTTCCCGGTTGCCCGCACTAGGCCTGCTTTTAACCCGCGTTGCAAGCCTGCCCGTATGAAGGTCCGCCAATATGATGTTTGCAGACATGGTGGGGCACATATGAAAAAGGTAAGGTCACATATATCGAGGACGCGTATCAAGTTAGGACGTAAAGGCGAACACAAAAAACCCTGCCGCACCGATGCGCGGACAGGGTTTTTGTAAATCTGCGCCCCCTAGGAAACGGGGTCCGGCAAACCCGAGAAGGGTTTACTTGATTTTGCCTTCTTTATACTCAACATGCTTTCGCACAACCGGGTCATATTTGCGCACGGTCATTTTTTCAGTCATCGTCCGAGCGTTTTTCTTGGTGACATAAAAGTGTCCCGTTCCCGCTGTCGAGTTCAGGCGGATTTTGATTGTGGTAGGCTTCGCCATAAGTCGTCTCCTGCACCGAATAGTTTGGCATTCGGTAAAATTCACTGTAGGGGCGCTTTCTAGCGGGTCCTGCCCCCAAGTCAACAGGGATTTCAAGATTGAGGATGCGCGGAGGGCCTGTAAGCCGGATTTTGTTCCGGGACGGCGTCCCGGTGATGGCCATTCCTCTAAACGCGCGATTGCCCGCGCGCTTCTAGCTGCCAACCCGGACCTTTGGGCAAAGGCTGCCTGCGGTGATATCGGAAACCCGATCAAACCCGCGCAAGGTCCCTATTCGGCATTGCTCCCGGTGGGGCTTGCCATGCGGCGGCTGTTGCCAGCCCCCCGGTGGGCTCTTACCCCACCGTTTCACCCTTACCGTCGGCTCTGCAAGGCGAGGCCCTGCACGACGGCGGTTTGTTTTCTGTGGCGCTTTCCGTCGGGTTACCCCGCCCGGGCGTTACCCGGCACCGTTGCCTCTGGGAGTCCGGACTTTCCTCGCGCCTTTGCAGGCCCGCGGCCATCCAGCCCTCCGCGCAGGCTTGGCCCTACGCCTGCACCCGCGTTGCGTCAATCCCCATTTGAAATTTAAACAGCGGCCTCGACAGCAGCGACAACATCTTCGACAACCCGTTGCAAAAGACGGTCATCCTCGCATTCGGCCATCACGCGTACCAGCGGTTCGGTGCCAGATTTGCGAATCAGCAGCCGCCCCGTCCCGGTAAGATCAGCCTCAGCGCTTGCGATTGCAGCCTGCACAGCCGCAGTTTCAAGTGGCGTCTGACCGAGACCAAACCGGACATTTTTCAACAGTTGCGGCACCGGCTCAAAACTGCGGACCAAAGCGCTGGCAGAGCGCTCTGTTGAGGCCATTGATGCCAGAAATTGCATCCCTGCCATCAACCCGTCGCCGGTGGTCGCATAATCGGTCATCACGATATGGCCCGATTGCTCACCGCCCAAATTCCAGCCGCCACGCTGCATCGCCTCGACCACATAGCGGTCACCAACCGGCGTGCGTTCCAACCGCAAGCCGCGGCCGTGTAAAAACCGCTCAAGCCCGAGGTTGGACATGACCGTGGCCACCAGCGTCCCGTGATTAAGTCGTGACTCGTCAGCCCAGCGTGCAGCCAGAAGCGCCATAATCTGGTCACCGTCCGCCACCTGCCCGTTTTCATCTATAATCACCACGCGATCCGCATCGCCATCGAGACAAATTCCGACATCGGCACCATGGGCGACCACAGTTGCCGCGGCAATTTCAGGATGGGTGGAGCCACAGTTCTCATTAATATTGGCCCCGTCCGGGTCGACCCCGACAGGAATAACCTCAGCGCCCATTTCCCACAGCACATCAGGGGCCGCACGATAAGCCGCGCCGTTGGCACAATCGATCACCACCTTCAGCCCATCAAGGCGCATACCCTGTGGAAAGGTTGATTTCACCCGCTCAAGATAGCGAAAGCGCCCATCGTCAATCCGCTTGGCACGTCCAATGTTTTCAGACGCCGCAAGCGTGACCCCGTCATAAACCAGAGCTTCGATCTCCGACTCAGCCTGATCGGACAGTTTGAATCCGTCAGGCCCAAAAAACTTGATGCCATTGTCGATATGAGGGTTGTGACTGGCCGAGATCATGATCCCAACATCAGCCCGCATCGACGGCGTTAACAGCGCCACGGCCGGGGTCGGCACCGGCCCCAGCAACAAAACATTCATGCCCGTCGAGGTCAGCCCCGCCGTCAACGCACTTTCAAACATATAGCCCGAGCGCCGGGTATCTTTGCCAATGACCACCCGATGCACACCGGCCTTATCGCGGCGAAAATACCGTCCCGCAGCCGCGCCGATACGCAGCGCCATATCCGCGGTCATCGGCGCAATATTCGCCGTGCCCCGCACACCATCTGTTCCAAATAATTTACGTTCCAATATGTTCTCCATAGACAACCGCTTGCCACAAATTGACGGCCTGTCGGGTCGCTGCCACATCATGGACCCGCAGGATCTGCACACCCTGCGCCAATGCCGCCAAACCCACAGCTAAAGAGCCAGGCATGCGGTCATTCGCATCTTCTGGCTGACCAATAGCACGAATAAAGCCTTTGCGCGATGCCCCCAGCATCACAGGCACACCGAGGCCGTGAAACACCGATAACCGATTTATTAATTCAACATTATGAGATAAAGATTTGCCAAAGCCGATGCCAGGATCTGCAATAATCTGCCCATGCGGAATACCTAGGGCGACCAAATCAGCGATTTGGTTTTTCAAAAAATCATACACGTCAAGCACAACGTCATCATAGTGCGGGGATTTTTGCATCGTTTGCGGGACCCCTTGGGCATGCATCACAATCACCGGCAGGTGAAGATCGCGGCACAGCTTGGCCAGGGTGGGATCAAAGGTAAAACCCGACACATCATTGACTAAGTTTGCCCCCGCTGCCCGCGCCGCGCTGGCAACTGCAGATTTTCGGGTATCGATTGATATAGTCACAGGTTGCCAGCGCCGCACCGCTTCGATCACCGGCACAATACGGCTAATTTCGACATCGACCGCAACCTCAAGCGCCCCCGGACGAGTTGATTCTCCGCCAACATCCAGAATATCTGCCCCCTGCGCCACCATTTCTTGTGCCCGCGCCAGCGCAGCCTCTTGATTGTCATAGCACCCACCGTCAGAAAAGCTGTCCGGTGTTACGTTTAAAATGCCCATCAAAACGGGCACATCAAATGCCAGCCCGGCGATAGATTGCCGCGGTGCGCCAAGCGCCCGTAACCAAGGTTCAGGAACGGCATTGGCCCTGATTACCTCAGGCGGCTTGTTGCGACTCAGACGCTCGGCGTGACTGAACCAGCACGCACCTCCCGCAAGGGCTACAGCAGTGTTTGGCCGCACAGGGCCAGTTTGCACCAGAGGTCTAAAATATTCGCTCATGAAAGGTGCATGCGAAATCTAACGGCCTATTGCAAGTACTCAAATTTCGACGCTTTCCACCGCAACCACCTCGACTGGCACAGACTGAGAGGCCGCCGCCAAGTCAGAGGCCGGCACGAGGCCACCCACCACAAGGACTTTGACCGCCTGCAGCATTTGACCCAGCCACAGGGCTAAATCCGCGCTCTCACCCGGCGCGGGCGCCGGAGTATCAACCGTGTCCAGAACGATTTTTGACGGTGCCCAAACGCTGATCTGATCGTTTTTCATACCCCAGTCCAATTCGGTTCGGGTCGCAACCACAACGCATCTGGCATCAAGCCCCGCCAGCCGCCAGCAATTCTGTTCGATTGCCAACAGGTCAATCCGCCGCTGCACCAATCCGCTTTCGGTCGACAGTGTCGGTGTTTTGGGCAAACCGACACATAAAATCACCGGACCACTCTGCGCCTTGAGCGCGTCAACCCACCGGGTAAGATACTGTGAGTCGAGGGCCGCGTTGGACAGGTACACCACGGTTGGGTGTGGCTCTTCGATCTCGACATCTTCAGCCACAAGCTGCGGAACGGCGCGTCGGGAGCGGACGATTTCGACCCCAAGTGCCCCCGGACCACGGTCAAGTTTTTCGATTCTAACAAAGGCTCGAACAGCTTGCTGCTCAAGTAATATCCGGTCTGCAACGCGTTCCGCGAGGGTTTCCAACAGGTTCAACCGTTCCTCAGCCAATTCTTGGCTGATCGCCTCGGTTACCTTGTCATAACTTAAGATACGATCGACATCATCGACCTGCGCCTGAAGGATCTGACGCACCTCGACCACCACGTTGAAACAAATTCTCTGGGTCGTTCCACGCTCGGCTTGAAACGCGCCAATTTCTACCTCTACGATATGATCGCGCAGAGAAATGCGGTCCACGTCCTGATCGTCAACAGAAATGCCCGAAGCGACAGATCGCTCAATTGGATGAGAAAAAGCCAGACCGATTTCATTTGTCATCTGAACCCTCCCGAACACTGACATATCCGTCCTGTGTATCCTGAGACAGTCAAGAGCGACAGAGTAATCTACGGCAAAAAAACGTCAAAAAACGGCACGGCTCACTTATCTATCTTTCAGTTAGCTGCATTTTGCTGCTGTAAAAATAATGTGACCCGACCGATGCAGTTTTAAAAAAATGCTTCGCCCACCGAGGGTTAACCGAACGGGTATGGTAATAAGTCGCCCCTTTGGTGATCGTTCGAGGCCCGCCATCCAGCATCAACCGCGCAATCTTTCCTATCCTTTCATAGGCAACTGCCTCTTCGATATATTCTTCGCGCCCGTCACAATTATAGCTGAACTGACACGCGTGGCGTCGTTCACCTCCCTGCGTGATCACACCGCACACTGTATCGGGGAAAGATCGGCTGTCCACTCGGTTTAAAATCACCTCAGCCACCGCAAACTGGCCCTTGATACTTTCGCCGCGAGCCTCGAAATAGATAGCCTCTGCCAGACACGCCCACTGCTCGTCACCGGTGGCCGGTGGTTGCTGGACCAACCATTTTTTACTATGCAAAAAGGCAGGCGCTGTTGCAGAAAGCCTTAATAAGGCCTTCACCCGGCTTTTCGACAAGCCACTGACAGCTTCTGCCTCCAAAGCCAGCATTTTTTCCACCACACCGGATGGGACCTCTGCTTTGGCCATAAAGGCCATCAGGGCAAACCCAGCAATCGCAAAATATAACCGCATTCAGCGTATCCAACCACATCTATATTTCAGGTGAATGGGGCATTAAGCTAATTTCGCACACACGTCTAGTGCCATTTTGAACCATACCAAATCGCCCTAAGCGCGACTGAGCGCCAATTTTAATCACAATTGAGACGCACTAAGGATCAACCCCAATTCGATCCGCTAGCGCAATCTGAGCCGCTGCCAGACGCGCCACCGGCACACGAAATGGCGAACAAGACACATAATCAAAGCCAGCTTTACGACAAAAATCAATCGCTTCCGGGCTGCCACCATGTTCACCACAAATCGACAAAACAACATCGGACCGTGCATTGCGACCGCGCGTTGCCCCGATCTTTAACAACTCTCCGACGCCTTCAATATCTAGGGTGTGAAAGGGATCTTCTGGATAGACACCCAATTTCACATAGCTCGACATAAACCGGCCGGCATCATCGCGCGACAAACCATAAGTCATCTGAGTTAGGTCATTGGTTCCAAAACTTAAAAAGGAACAATGAACAGCGATTTCGTCAGCGCGCAAAGCTGCACGCGGTGTCTCTACCATCACGCCAAGACGATAGGTGAAATCGACGCCTTTGTCATTTTTCACCGCTGCCGCAACCGCATCGATTTGGGTTTTTACCAGTTCCACTTCCCGCCGTGCCGACACCAACGGGATCATAATCTCTGGCACCACCGGAGCCCCACCCTCGCTGGCCTCGATCGTGGCTTCAAAGATCGCACGGGCCTGCATTTCATAGATTTCCGGAACCGTAATTCCCAGACGGACCCCCCGCATCCCCAACATTGGGTTGTATTCACTCAGCGCCTCAACCCGACGAGTTACATCAGACAACGGCAAGCCGAGCGCTTCCGCAAGATCACGCACACCAGCCCGATTCGCGGGTAAAAACTCGTGCAGTGGCGGATCAAACAAGCGGATACAAACCGGTTTATCTTCCATGATCCGGAACAATTCGATGAAATCAGTGCGCTGCATCGGCAAAAGTAATTCCAGCGACGACCGGCGGTCTTCTGGACTGTCTGCAAAGATCATTTCGCGCATAACCGTCAAACGATTCTGCTCGATAAACATATGCTCGGTCCGGCATAAGCCAATCCCTTGGGCCTTGAAATGCTTTGCAGTTCTGGCATCTGCAGGGGTATCTGCATTCGCCCGGACATCAATATCCCGCACCGCATCAGCCCAGTTCAAAAGCGTCTGAAAAGCATCATCCAATGCCGCCTCCATCATCTCAGGGGCCCCCGCCAGAATAGCCCCGTTCGACCCGTCAACCGTAATGATATCGCCGGGCTTAAACACCCGCCCATCCGGTGCCGTCAGCAGATTAAGTCGGGTTTGAAACCGGAAACTGTTCGCCCCCACAACACAAGGCAGCCCCAACCCCCGCGCGATCACCGCCGCATGGCTGCTCGTGCCGCCCCGCTCGGTCAAAACCGCGCTGGCGGCGTGCATACCGCGGATGTCCTCTGGACTGGTTTCGCGCCGCACCAAAACACAAGCCTCATTGCGCGCGGCACTCGCCTGTGCTTCGGCTGCGGTGAACACAATCCGCCCTGTCGCAGCACCGGGACTTGCCGCAATGCCAAGGCCCAGTTGATCACGGTCTGCGTTGGGGGCGATTTGACGGTGCAATAATTCGTTCAATGCCCGCGGATCAATGCGCATCAACGCCTCTTCACGTGGAATTATGTTGTCCGTCGCCAATGCAACCGCGATTCGGACCGCCGCTTGCGACGAGCGTTGCACCCGAACCCCATCCAATATCCGTAGCTTTCCATCTTGCAGCATAAACTCAATCTGCATTTCTTCACGCAACCGGCTGCGCATTAACACCGAATGCCGTTTCAAGTCCTCAAACGCCTCTGGCACCAAATCCTCGAGCGACGGTCCCCGAGGGTCGCGTTCAAGATAAAGCGTCTGTTCACCCTGCGCAGCCGTGCGGCCCTGGCTTTGATTGAAATAATGCCCCGTGAGCTTGGGAAGTCCAGTCACCGAACTAACCATTTGAAACACCCCCGATCCCGATGCTCCCTGCCCTAAGCTCAATGCCATTTTTTGCACCACAAGGCCTAGTTTTGCATCAACCGGAGCACCTTTTGCCTGTCGCAAAAGCCGCGCTGTTACGCCTTCCCAAGCCCGCGCCATCGACCGCAGCACTTCGGCAAGCTGAACCGCCGGATCCTGCGGAAACTCTTCCTCTGTCTCAGCCTCATAAGCCTGTAGCGCCTGCGCCAGCTCTTGTGGCCCAAAAGCTGCGCTGGTGTCGAACATATCCGGGTCAAGCCGAGCCACATGCACCGCATAGCTTTGTACAAACCGAATATACAGCCCCGCAGCTGCCTCGTGACCCAATTGAGAGCGCAGGGCCTGATAACGATTGTCATTCATGCCTATGTTTAGAATCGCCCTCGGCCCACCCCAGTCAGGATCTTCCGACGAGGGCCGCACGCACAAAAGATCATCCGTATCGAACGCAGTCAGTATAGCCTGCATATCCGGCATGTTCCCCGCTGCAATCGCATGCACCGCGTCAAATGACAGCGCCACGGTACAGGGGACGGGCAAATCAAGCCTGATCAAACGCTGCAGGCATTTCGCACGACCGCCATGAGTGGCTGCCGACAACGGCGCTGTGGCGGTTATAAGCGTGATATTTGGATCGTTTTGCTGCACTGCCGCACCTATTTGTTACCGGTGCAGCATAACCGCGACAAGCGCTCAAGCAAGCAAAAGCGTACAGCGTACCAACCATACCCGTGGTCAGCGCTGGGTCTGTTACCCCTCGACCTTGGTGAAATCGGCAACAGACAGGCAAATCGCCCGAATACGACTGAGCAAATTCAGACGGTTGCGGCGAATAACAGCATTTTCGTCATTGATCTGGACCGCTTCGAAAAAATCATCCAGAGGCTTCCGCAAGTCAGCCATACCAGACAGGGCTGCGACGAAATCTTCGGCCAGAACCGCCGCCTCGATCGTTCCGGCCTTGGCGTCAAGAGCGGCAAATAAAGCACGTTCAACCTCAGCTTCGGCATATTTCACATCCGCGCCATAGGAATATTCAACCCCATCTTTGGCCTCGGCCTGATCAAGAATATTATTAGCCCGTTTGAACGCCTGCAGCAGATTTTCACCGTCATTGGTCTTGATAAAATCCGACACCGCCGCCGCCCGCGTGGACAATAGTGTCAGGTCATCATTACCCGCCATCGCGGTACAGGCGTCGATCACATCGTGGCGGATGCCTTGATCACGCAGATATACTTTGAGCCGATCATGGAAAAAGCCCAGCAAATCATCTGCATCCGCACCGTCATACCCTTGGGCAAAAACTGTCGTTAGACCACAGCTCAACCGGTTTTCCAGCAACAGCCGGATCACTCCTAACGCGGCCCGACGCAGCGCAAACGGATCTTTCGATCCGGTCGGCTTTTCGTTAATCGCCCAGAAGCCGGTCAGCTTGTCCAGCTTGTCGGCCAGCGCCACGGCCACCGCCACCGGCGCTGTTGGCACCTGATCCGAGGGGCCCAGTGGCGCGTAATGCGCCTCACACGCCTCGGCAACCGAAGCAGGCAAGCCCGCAGCCGTCGCATAGTAACGCCCCATTACACCCTGTAGTTCAGGAAATTCATACACCATTTCCGACGACAGATCGGCTTTGGCAGCACGCGCGGCCTGTTCGGCCATATCGGCGTCTGCGGCAGCTACCGGTGCAAGATACCGCGCCAATACAGCAATGCGATCAATCCGCGCCTGTTCACTTCCCAGCTTGTTGTGGAAGGTGACCGTCGAAAGCGCCTCGGTCCAAACCGACAGCCCATCACCCTTGGCAACTCTCAGATCATTTTCCCAAAAAAACTTGGCATCCGCCAAACGCGCGGACAAAACCTTTTGATTGCCAGCCAAAATAGTTTGACCCTGATCTGCCGTCTCTCGATTGGCGACAGTGATAAAACGCTCGATTTTACCGGTTTTAGGATTCAGAACGGAAAAAAACTTTTGATGCTCTTTCATTGAGGTCTTTAAAACCTCCCCTGGCAGATCCAGAAACTCCGGATCAATCTGCCCCATCAACACCACAGGCCATTCCACCAAGCCGGTCACTTCAGCCAACAGCCCCGAATCCTCGATCACTTCAAGCCCAAGTGCAAAGGCCTGTGTGGTCGCCTCATTCCAAATCATATCGCGGCGCTCTGCGGCATCCAACATCACATAAGCGCGCTTTAGCTGGTTTTGATAGGTGTCAAAATTGCTGACAGCAATCGGATCAGGCGCCATAAACCGATGACCAAATGTCTGGTCTGCCGCAACAATTCCCTCGATCTCGAACGGCACTACTTCCGCACCGGCTTCGTCACTGAGCAGGCATAAAATAGATTGCAGCGGACGCACCCAACGCAGCGTTCCCGATCCCCAGCGCATCGATTTTGGCCAGGGAAAGCCGCGGATCACCCGCTCCAGAACCTCAGCAACGATCGCCTGTGCGGGACGGCCCGGCTTTTCAATCAACGCATAAAAGACTGTGCCTTTTTTCTCTTCGCGCTGCTCCAGCTGATCGCGGCCGACCCCCGCCCCGCGCAGAAATCCTTCAATTGCCTTTTCAGGTGCATCGACCCTTGGCCCTTTGCGTTCTTCACGCAAGGTCGGGCTGGCCGACAACAGGCCCTGCACGGTCAAGGTCAGACGTCGCGGGCTGACAAAGGCCGCCGCCCCCTCATAGGTCAGCCCTGCCTCAACCAACCCGTCCGTCATACGCTTTTTAAAATCATCCGCCGCGCGCGCCTGCATTCTTGCAGGAATTTCCTCAGAAAACAGTTCAATTAAAAGATCAGGCATAATCAGTTACTTTCCGGAGGTTTAGGGCAATCAGGGGGCGCTGTTCGGCCCGCAAAAACGATTTTGCCGCACCGGTTGATCCGGTGCCAGACATGACCGGTGCCATCAGGTTCGACCGCTACGATCCGGTCGATGCCATACCGGATATTTTCAGTACCCATAAAGGCCATTGCAGCACCGCTTTCCAAAGCAGCGCCAATGCGATCTGCATCAAAACAGGCAAACCATCCCGGCGCGACCCGCGGTTCGGCTTTTTCAATCACCTGATAGCTTTGCGCCAGCGTCTCGGGCGATTGCGCGCTGGTGAAACAACCACGATAACGGATCGGCGAGCTGTCAGAGTCAATCGCCTGAAAATCACGATAGGCAATTGCCTCAGGCTGGCCGGACGCCTGCGCCGTCAACATAACATCTTCGCTGCCATGCACGGCAACCGTGGTATAGTAAGCATAGACCTGCAGATAATAAATCGAGCCGCCAGCGATCAGGGCTGCAAGAACGATGCAGGCCGCAAGAATTTTTCCAGTCACAGCGCATGACCTCCGGCTTCGGTCAACACGAAGGCATCGGCGCATTGCTTCGCCAAAGCTCGCACACGACCAATATAGGCCTGCCGCTCAGTGACCGAAATCACCCCACGAGCGTCAAGCAGATTGAACAGATGGCTGGCCTTGATGCATTGATCATAGGCAGGATGCGCCATGATAATCCGCTTGCCGGTTTTCGGATCCACATGCGGTTGCTCGAGAATGCTGTGGCACTCTTTTTCGGCGTCTTCAAAATGGTGCAGCAAGGTCTCGGTGTTGGCAACGTCGAAATTCCAGCGCGCATATTCCTCTTCGGTTTGACGGAACACGTCACCATAAGACAGCGCTATGACCGCATCAGGATCGTTAAACGGCATTTCCATAACGTGGTCCACGCCCAATACATACATCGCCAGGCGTTCTAGGCCATAGGTCAACTCACCCGAAACAGGGTGGCAGTCATGCCCACCAACCTGTTGGAAATAGGTAAACTGCGACACTTCCATACCATCGCACCAGACCTCCCAACCAAGTCCCCATGCGCCAAGGGTTGGGCTTTCCCAATCATCCTCAACAAAGCGAATATCATGTAAATCCATGTCGATACCGATAGCATCCAACGAGCCAAGGTAAAGCGCTTGCAGGTTCGGCGGGCTGGGTTTGATCAGCACTTGATACTGATAATAATGTTGTAGGCGATTAGGATTTTCGCCATAGCGACCATCGGTGGGGCGCCGCGACGGCTGCACATAAGCGGCCGCCCAAGCCCGCGTACCGAGACTGCGCAACGTGGTGGCCGGGTGGAAGGTGCCGGCACCAACTTCCATATCATAGGGTTGCATAATCGCGCAGCCCTGCGCTGCCCAATAAGATTGCAGCCGCAGGATGATGTCCTGAAAGCAACGCGGTCTGTCCTGTCTCATGGTCATTATAACACCCCTTGAAATCGCCTGCCCTACCTATGCGGCACAGCCGCAAGGGTCAATTGCCAGACAGGCCATATTTTGACGTGCACCGCGCGTAACATCTGTTAAATACAGACCTGACACAAAAAGTCTCGGACCGAGGCGCAAGATACAAGGCAGTGGTATGAAACTATTGATTTCGGCTCTTTGGATGGTCCTTGTGACCACAGCACAAACTCAGGCGCAAGACAACGCTTGGTTACAGATCGATGCCCAGCCCACCGAGGCCGAGGCAGAAGAGAGCGCGCGGTATTATGAAAGTTTCCTCCCCGATGTCGCGGGCTTTGCGCTCGCCTCCGGTTGGTATGTCATTGCTTTGGGACCCTATTCTGAGATTACTGCCCAAAATCTGCTCCAAGTCTACCGCGACTCGGGGCAAGTGCCCGCTGATAGTTTTACCAGCTATGCTCAGGATTACGCACGACAATTTTGGCCACCGGGCGAAGACCTATTGGCTGCGCCCGAGGAAATCACCACCACCCTGCTACCCGAACCGATTGTGGAATCCACGCCGGAACCCGTCGTTGTACCTACGCCGGAAGCCCCCACAGTCCCGGAGGCTCCGGCAGAAGCTGAGCCCCCTCTTGTTGTAACCCAAACACCAGCACCGCAATCCACTCAAACTCTGACCGAAGCCCGCAACAGCGAAAGCCTGATGTCGCGCGACGAGCGCAAACAGCTGCAGCGGGCATTGGCATGGGCTGACGTCTACAAGGGGGATATCGACGGCCAATATGGTCCAATGTCACGCAGATCTATGAAGGCCTGGCAAAGCGCGAATAGTTTTGACCCCACAGGAGTGCTCACCCTGAGCCAGCGCAATGGTTTACTGGCGGATTATCAGTTGGCGATTGAGACAATCGGCCTGCAAACCGTGCGCAACACCGAAGCGGGCATCAGCGTGATGCTGCCGATGGCTCAACTGTCAGCGGCGCAATACACATATCCTTTTGTCCGGTATGCCCAGCGCGATGGCGAACAGGCTGGTACACTGCTGATCAGCCAAGAAGGCAACCGCGCAACGCTCAAAAGCCTGTATAAGGTCATGCAGACCCTCGACAGTATTCCATCCGGCGGTAAGCGGGTTTTGAAACGCGACAATTTTGTCATTTCCAGCCAAAACGACACGATAATAAGCCACACGCAAGCGCGTCTGAAAAATGGAGAGATAAAAGGATTCACTCTGGTCTGGCCGCGCAGCGACGCAACCGGCTACGAGATGATTCTCTCCCAGATGCAAAAAAGCTTCACCGCGATTGAAGGCGTCCTCAAGCCTAGCGACTCAGCCCTTGAAACGGTCGATAACGACCTTTTATCCGGATTTGAGATTCTGCGTCCCAAACACAGCCGGTCAGGGATATTTGTGGCCGATAGTGGCCTGTTGCTGACAACAATCGAGGCCGTTGACGGTTGCACAAACCTAACCATAGACCGCGATTTCAGTGCGGAAGTCACAGCCACTGATCCCGACTTGGGGCTGGTCCTCGTCACACCAAAAGACCCGTTAAGCCCCATCGCGATCGGGCGTTTCTCAACCCTGCCGGCGCGTGTCGGCGAGGATATTATAGTTGCGGGTTACTCATTTGAAGGCGTCTTGGACACACCAAGCCTGACTTCGGGCACCGTCACCGACGATAGGGGTCTGAGCGGCGAGACCACTCTTTTGCGCCTGACACTGCCCGCAATGTCCGGCGATGCTGGCGGGCCGGTACTAAGCGCAGGCGGCACGGTGTTGGGCATGTTGCAAGATCCTCAAAACGGCCCCAGACAGTTGCCTGAAGACGTCAGTTTTGCCGTAACTGTCGAAGCGATGCTCGCCCTGCTTGAACGAAGTGGTGTCTGGTCAAGAAAATCAGAAACGTCCTCTCCGGTTGCCAATACGGCGAGAGCCCAAACGGCGCGTGACATCACCGCGCTGGTCAGCTGCTGGGGCTAAGCCCGTTCTCATGTGACATCCCATGCGAGCCGGCGAGATCCCCGACACGACGTCGCGACCCTTGCGCACAAGGGTGGCGGGCTCAAACCCGCCAGAACTTTACCGTCAGGATGGCATAAACCACCATCAGTTCCAGCCGGCCAATCAGCATCGCTGCGGCCAACAGCCATTTCGCACTGTCGTTCAAACCTGCAAAATTGCCCGCCGGCCCGATGTGATCCCCTAATCCAGGTCCAATATTGGCTAAGGCCGCCGATGCGCCAGAGAGCGAGGTGATGAAATCCAACCCCGTCAAGCCAAGCAACACCGCGACAACGCCCAGGGTTACAATAAAGAACACAAAAAACGACATCACCGAATTCAAGACATCCTCGTCAATCGAGCGCCCGTCATATCGCGGCGTAAACATACCATTGGGAGAGTGGATCTTGCGCAGCTGGGCTTTGATCGAGGCAAACAGAAGCTGATAGCGAAACACTTTAATAGAGCACGACGTTGACCCCGCACAGCCGCCGATCAAGCCTACGAAAAACAACACCGTCACTGGCAGTCCCCCCCAGAGCATATAATCAGCACTGGCATACCCGGTACCGGTTAGGATCGACACCACATTAAACACCACATTGCGGACCCCTTCGACAGTTGTGACGCCATCATGCACAACCCGCCACAAGGTCAGACCCACAATGATCAATACTGTTGTTTTTAGGAAAAATCTGATCTGACTATCTTGCAGCAGCGGCCGGGCTGTTCCAGCGGTCATCTGCACAAAACGCACAAACGGCAAGGCTGCGAGGATCATAAACACCACTGCAACAGAGACTGAAGCCCCTTCAAACGCTGCAAAAGATGCATCATAATTTGCAAACCCTCCAGTGGCAATTGTCGTCATCGCGTGCACTGTGGCATCAAAGGCCGTCATCCCGCTTAGCATATACGCTGCGGCACAGCTCATCGTGAGAAACAGGTAAATACTTGAAATCCGCGACGAGATTTCCGTTGCGCGTGGGAGTATTTTACCAAACGTGTCAAAACCTTCCGAACGGAAAATTTGCATACCACCGACCCGCAGTTCAGGCAAAAACACCATCGCCACAACGATGATCCCGATCCCACCCAACCACTGCAACAGCCCACGCCACAAGAGCAGGCCCTTAGGCATTTGATCCAGATCTGAGAACACGGTTGATCCGGTCGTGGTAAGCCCCGACATTGCTTCGAAAAAGGCATCGACCACACGGGCCTCGGTATCTCCAAGAATGAATGGCAGCGCGCCAAAAACCGGTAGAGCCACCCAGACACCGGTGGTCAGTAAAAAGGTTTGTTGGATACTCAAACCCTGCCTGACACCATTGGAGCACGCCAATGCCATTAATCCACCGGTCAGGGTCGAGATAATCGCACTTTCTAAAAAGGCCATCCAATGGCCTTGTCCTTCGACGATATCCACAAGCATCGGCAATAACATTGCCAAGCCCAAAAAGGTAACCAAAAGACCGGTTACATATCCGACGGGACGCAGATCAAACATACACCAACCGTTGGACGGCGATCCGCCAAGTGTCAAGCCGCATTGCGAAAGCCTTGCTCAGCCGGTGTGAAACAGCGATTGGAACAACCGCGGATCCAGACTGTCTGCCGCAAAGGTCTGGCCTTCGGTTAAAATGCTCACCGCGTCGTGGCTGTGCAAACTTTCTTGGTGGCTGGCAATCACTCTGAAATCTCCAATCCGACCGTCTTGATGCAACTGCTCACAAAACAGCCGCGCCGCATCTTCGACAAAAATCGGGTTGGCAGCATTCAATTCGGCAAACGCCTGCTCATCCTCGCGCTTGACCATAACCTGAGTTTCAGTCGGCACCGCACGGCGACACATATCTATCAAATCCTCGAACCAAAGACAGTTCTGCTCGACCAATTCTACCGATATACGGGCCACCGAACGCTGCGAATGCGGCGTTGCCAACTGGTGGCGGGTTTGACGCGCATGTTCGCTTAACTCAAGCGAACAGGGGCAGGTCGAGCTATAGACATAATCGAGATGCATGATACGCCTGCGTTGACCGTGTTGTTCGATCAGCTCCAGCGCGATATCGTAATATTGATACCCCGACAGACCAGAGCGCAAACTGTCGACTTTCGCCGGAAAAGAAAACCGCATATGAATCCGCGCATCAAAGCTTTCCAGATCGGCCTTATAATCATCTAGCGCCGCCTCAACCACGTCAAAACTGAATGTGCGCTCGGCGTGACCATAGAAACTGCGCATGATGCGTGACATGTTAATGCCCTTTTTGCCAGCCTCCAAGCTTACGGTACCAGTGACTGAGGTCTCGAGCCTGACGTCGCCATCGTCGCGAGTGTGAAACTGGATCGGCAGCCGAAAATTCGAGATCCCCACATGCTGGATCGCCCGCTGTGCGCCACGGATCAGCGAACTGGGACCATTTTGCAAATCTGGCAGGCCGGATTTATAGACCGGATCGGCGACAAATTCTTCGGGATAGTCCTGAGAAAGGTCGGGATAGCCGGCCGGTGCTGCCAGCGGGGCAAGGCGCTTTGCCATCGCCGCAAGCTCGTCTTGACTGGCGCTTCGCGACCAGACCCGTAGCACATCAAGCGCCGCATCCGCTTTATCCTGAAGAGAGATATTATCGGCCTCACGCGTATGAATATTCATAAATCCGTCTTTCGCGATGTCTGGTACCTCTTACTTAGTACCTCCTACGCAAAATGCCAAAGTCTATTCCCGCCCGCCTTACAAATAATCTTAGAAAACCCGTAAAAACCAGCATAAACGCAGGTTTTAATAAAATACGCAGATCAACAGGATGCTAGTGCCTGATGGAAATCTGCGATTAAATCGGCTTGATCCTCAAGTCCGATACTCAGTCTGACCAATCCGGGTGTGATGCCCAAAATAGTTTTTTGCGCCTCGGGCAAACGTTGGTGCGTTGTTGTCGCCGGATGAGTCGCGATTGATTTTGCATCGCCAAGATTGTTTGAAATAATCACAATCTGCAGGGCATTCAAAAATTTGAAAGTTGCCTCTTGTCCCCCCGCGACATCAATCGAAAGCACGGTGCCGCCCTCGCCCATCTGCTGCTTGACCAACGCGTGCTGCGGATGGCTGCAATGCCCGGGGTAAATCATGCGGTGCAGCTTTGGGTGATCTGCCAGCGCCTCGGCCAACGCCAACGCTGTCGCGGTCTGGGCCCGCACGCGAAGGTCGATGGTTTCAAGTGATTTCACCATCATCCAAGCGGTGAACGGGCTCATCGAACCACCAGTATGCTTCATATAGGGTTCCACCGTTTCACGGATCAACGCGGTGCTGCCAAGAATCACGCCGCCCAGTGTCCGGCCCTGTCCATCCACATGTTTTGTGGTGGAATAAATGATTAAATCCGCCCCCTGTTCCACAGCGCGGGAAAATACCGGCGTCGCAAAGACATTGTCGACGACAACCAGTGCCCCCACCTCATGCGCCAAATCTGAGACGGCCTTAATATTGATCACTTCCAACGCCGGATTAGAGATAGACTCGAAAAACACCGCACGCGTGTCCGCCGTGATTGCCGTTCGCCATTGTTCCAGATCAGTTCCATCTACGAAAGTGACTATGACGCCATAGCGCGGCAAAACATGTTCAAGCACATACAAGCAAGACCCAAACAGCGCCCGCGCTGCAACGACATGATCGCCGGCCTTCAGCACAGCCATCAACGCGCCACTGACAGCGGCCATGCCCGACGCTGTGGCAAACCCATCTTCGGTGCCTTCCAGCGCCGCCATACGCTCTTCGAACATCGCAACCGTTGGATTACCATAGCGCGCATAGATAAATTCGTCCTTGCCCGCTTTCAAAAACCGCGCCTCGGCGGCCTCGGCACTGTCATAGACAAATCCCTGAGTTAAAAAGATCGCTTCGCTGACTTCATTATATTGACTGCGACGGGTGCCAGCATGAACCAGTTTTGTCCGTCTGTTCCAGTCTTTGCTCATAACTTACTCCAAAAGAAAAACCCCAAACGCAGCCAAGCGAAAGGGGTACCCTTTTTTACCTGACCTCTTTAGTGGCTTATTTATCGTGGCCCACAATCCGGTTACAAATCGCCACTCACGGAATACCGGTACCCCCTTAGGTTTATCACGTCAACAGGATTGCAACAAACCACAGTCGCAAAACCGATCCTAAGACAAGCCCCTCACAGATTCTTTTCTCGCGGAGCCCAGAGCCCTTAATATGCGGTTTCCCACGGCACTATGACCATCACCAACTTGCCAATTGATTGAAAAGTAAGCAAGGTAAGCATCTGAATCGGAGAGTTTTATGACCAAAGTTATAGATTTATATTATTGGCCCACCCCCAACGGCTGGAAAATTTCCATAGCACTTGAGGAAATGAACCTGCCCTATACGACACATTTAATAAATATTGGTGCCGGCGACCAGTTTGATCCAGCTTTTTTAAAAATTGCCCCAAACAATCGCATGCCGGCAATCACGGACCCAAACGGCCCCGATGGCGCGCCAGTTTCAATTTTTGAATCGGGGGCAATTTTGCTTTATTTGGCCCGTAAAACTGGCCTGTTTTACGGTTCGACAGAGCGCGAAAAAATTGCAGTAGACCAGTGGTTGATGTGGCAAATGGGCGGCGTAGGGCCGATGGCCGGACAGGCACACCACTTTCTCAAATATGCCCCGGCAATGGATCCCCCGCACGATCTGCCCTATCCTAAGGACCGCTACCGTACAGAAGTAGCGCGGCTCTATGGCGTGCTGGACCGCCAATTAGAGCAGAATGCCTATGTGGCGGGTGACTTTTATTCGATTGCGGATATGGCTCTTTGGCCTTGGGTCAACCAATGGCGGGGCCAACAGCAAACCCTCGCGGACAAACCTCATCTAGAACGCTGGCTTAGCGCAGTAAAATCCCGCGATGCAGTCCAACGCGGTCGCGCCCTTGCGCAAGACAGCCGCAGCAACCTGCAAACAGACAAAAACGCCCAAGAGCTCTTGTTCAAGCGCAACGCCTAGACCGCATCACGCCCTGCCGCGATGTGGCCGCGATGTGTCAGCTGCGCCCAACTTTACCAACTTAGAATAACGCAGCCCGTTGCTGCGTTATTCTTCTGTATCGTCCCGTATGGCGTGTTCTTTAAACAGCCCGCCTTGAAAGATGAAAAAGCTGAAGATGCCCATTGGCAGGCCAAATGTCTTGAAATAAACCCACGTCTCTTCACTCATATTGCGCCAGATCACCTCGTTCAGAACCGCCAGAGCAAGAAAAAGTAAGGCCATGCGCTGGGTCAAAATCATCCACCCACGATCCTGCAAGGGCATCATCTCGCCCATCATATACTGCAGGTACGACTGCTTGCGCAGCAAACCAAACCCCAGAATAGCCGCAAATAACAAATACAGGATCGTCGGCTTCATTTGCAAAAAACTCTTATCGTTTTGCCAAACGCTCAACCCCCCAAAAACCGTCACCAGCACAACGGTAAAAATCTGCATTTTCGACAGCGTTCCGGTCAGTTTCCAAAGCGCCAGAGTGCTGAGGATCATCAGCGGCACAAATCCCGCCGTGACGATGATAAAGCCCCCATACTCAGTACCATCAAACTGGAAAACCTCATCCTTAAGCCAGATATAGGCGATAAAGAACAAGGCCACTGGGCCAAACTCCAGCGCCGATTTAAGCCCGTTACTGACCTGTTTGTCCGACATATTCAGCCTCCTACTTCTACTATCACTGCGCCCAGCGCAATCAGGGCCATTAAGCCGATTCGTCGCGGTCCAACCGTTTCTTTCAACACCAGCCAGCCAATTAATGCGGCGAAAATCGTCGAGGTCTCTCGCAAAACCGCCGCCTCGCCGACCTTGCCCAAGAGCGTTGCCAACATCACTGAACCAAAGCTCATAAAGGCAACAAGGCCGCCAACACAACCCCGCACCATAAGCGGCCCCAAAGCCGGAGCATCTGGCATCCGCAGCCAGCGCCGATATATAAATCCCGGCAGCACCAGACCGTCAAACAGGAAAAACCACGCCAGAAAGGTAAACGGGTCGCGTGCAGCCCTTATGCCATAAGCATCGTAGGTGGTATAGAGCGCAACGAGCAACCCCGTCGCGATGGCAAAAACCATCGCCATCCACAGTGTATCCCGCCCGTTCTCCAGATAAATCATATTGTAAACCGCCAGACCAAAAATACCAGCCAGCAAAACCGCCACCCCAAACCATTGCAGCGGAGCAAACACCTCTCCGAATAAAAGATACGCGCCAATAACCGTAAACAACGGCCCAGTCCCGCGCACCACCGGATAGACCACCGTGTAAGCGCCTCGGGTGTACGCCAAACCCTGTAAAATTTTATAAATCAAGTGAATTGCAAAAACGCAAAAGAAAATTGGCCACATATGTGGATCGGGCCAGGGCACCAAAAAAAGGGCAATCGGCGCAGCCATCAGGCTGCCACAGGCATCAATTGCCCCCCGGGTCAGCCAAGGGTCATACCGGCCTTTCTGCAGCGCGCCAAAAACCGCATGCAGAAAAGCCGCCTGCAGCGCCAACACCATTGCCAGTTGATTCCCCGCCTCGGTGCCGCGCAGCGACAATAGCCATTCGCTCATAATTTTCGGGGCCCGCAGCCCGGACACGCCGGATCGGTCACGGTCGGGTTCCGAGCCGGGTTCCAGTCAGCGCAGCGGCAAATTCTTCGGGATCAAAAGGCGCCAGATCATCAATCTGCTCACCAACGCCAATCGCGTGGATCGGCAGACCGAATTTATCAGCCAAAGCCACCAGCACGCCACCTTTCGCAGTGCCATCCAGTTTGGTCATGACCAACCCCGAGACATCGGCCAGACGCTGAAATGTCTCGACCTGAAGCACCGCATTCTGCCCTGTTGTCGCATCAAGCACCAGCAGGGTGTTATGCGGCGCCTCTGGGTCTTTTTTGCGGATCACCCTGACAATTTTAGCCAGCTCCTCCATCAGATCGGTGCGGTTCTGTAAACGCCCTGCCGTGTCAATCATTAAAAGATCTGCGCCATCAGCTTCAGCTTTGGTCATCGCGTCAAACGCAAGGCTGGCCGGATCCGAGCCTTCCGGTGCGGTCAGAACCGGCACCCCGGCGCGATCCCCCCAGATTTGCAACTGCTCCACCGCTGCGGCACGAAACGTATCACCAGCAGCGATCACCACAGTTTTACCCGCCGTCTTGAATTGGCTTGCCAACTTGCCAATGGTGGTCGTCTTACCCGAACCGTTGACCCCCACCACAAGCACCACCTGAGGTTTTTTAGCATAAAGCGGCAGCGGCTTGGCCACAGGCTCCATAATCCGCGTGATTTCTTGCGCCAAAAGACTTTTGATATCAGCCACCGACAGAGATGTGCCGAAACGGCCCTCAGCCATGTTGGCGGTGACCCGCATGGCCGTATCAACGCCCATATCAGCCGAGATCAACAGCTCTTCGAGTTGTTCGAGCATATCATCATCCAAGCGACGCTTGGGGTCCAAAGGTTTGTCGTCACGATTGAAAATCCGTCCCAAAAAGCCCTTTGCGCGCCCTGCGGATCGGGTTGCGGATCGGGTTGCGGATGCCACGATATTTTCATCAGGGGTATTTTCATCCGCAGTATTTTCATCCGCAGTATTTTCATCTGCTGCCGTTGCTGGTTCTGGTTCAGCATGCCCGGCCTTGGCGGGATCTGGCGTCGATATTGCCTCTGGTGCGGGTTGTGCGGTTTTAGACACCGATGGTGACGCAGCCCTATCAACCCGATCGACGGCCAAGGCTTCTGAGCCTTGGGGCGGCTCCTCTACAGGCCGCTCGGCTGCAATCGGTTTATCCACAGGCAGAGGGTTTTCTGGCCGAGAACTTTCAGGATGGTCATCTTCTGGCAGATCATTGGCAGATAAGTCAGCCTGCGCCCCCTCGACTGGCGCCGGGGCCTCGTCGACAATCGCCTCCAATCCGGCATCCAGCTTTGATGACGACTTGAACAACCGGTCTTTGAGCTTTTTAAAAAACGCCATTCGTGCCTCCGCAGATCTGTATATTTCCCTAATGCGGATCGGCAAAAGATGAAAGGCATTGCCGACCGTGGATCGAACAAACCCCGGTACAATTTTCACCGGCTGCGGTCTTACAGATGAAATCTGACCCGTTTCAACCTATATTATCAAAGCACTGGCATGATAATGTTACCCCCTCAGGCACTTTCCTCCTGATACAATTCATGTCATGCTCGTCCCATGCGTAGTTTTCTTTTCATTTTCGCCATTTGGCTCACCTCTGCGCTGGCCCCAGCGTTCGGCCCGGCAATTGGCCCGGCCTTCGCGCAAAGCCCGATGACAGCGGCCGAGTTCGAAGCCTATACAAATGGCAAAACACTTTACTTCAACAATCAAGGCGAGACTTATGGTGCCGAGCGATATTTCGACAAACGCCGCGTGGAGTGGTCTTTCCTAGACGGGGTATGCCAGCAGGGTCGCTGGTTTGAGGCCGGCAGAGATTATATTTGCTTTGTCTATGAAGACACCGTTGATCCACAGTGCTGGCAGTTTTTCAAAACCCCAGACGGGCTGAGAGCACAGTTCAAAAGCGCCTCTGGCGAAACCGAGCAAGACACACTGTATGAGGCCCAGCCAAACGCTGCGCCCATGCAATGCCATGGACCCGGCGTGGGCGTATAGCCCACCCAAAATGCCGCGACATACAGCTTACAGGACCGGCGTCACCGCGCCCACAAAAGCAATTTCACTGTGAATAGAAATTCCGAAATCTATGGATAAAAAACGATAATAAACCGGATGGGGATACAACCAAAGGATTTTAAAAGCCTATTCGAGACCGCAATAGGATGATCCGAAAAGGCCTTGAAAATCGCTGGTGCGACATGTCCGTGGGACCCAATTTTCCTTAAAAATATCGTAAGAAAAGGCTCATAGGCAAGCCGCCGGGCGGCTGTGCCACGCCAAAAACAGTAGCGTAAGCACAACCAACGGCAGGACCGATGCCGCCAGCGCCGCCCAGCCAATGCTGAAATACAGCACACCAGATACCAGCGATGCCACCGAAGAGGCCAAAGCAATCAGCGTATCGTTGGCCCCCTGAACAAGCGGCCTCTCAGCCGGGGTGAGCGTCGATTGCAACAATGAGGTGCTGCCAATATAGCCAAAGCTCCAGCCGAAACCGGTCAGGATCAACGAGAGGTAAAACTGCCACAGCGCGAGGCCTGCAACCGCAAACATCGCCGCCGCTGCCAAAGCCACCATGCCAGCTGAGATAATCACCATAACGCCAAAGCGTTGGATCAGCGCACCGGTGAAAAACCCCGGTGCAAACATGGCAATCACATGCCATTTGATCACATCGGCTGCTTGATCTTCAGCAAAGCCACATCCCACCATAGCCAAAGCGGTTGGCGTCATCAGCAGAGCCATTACTGCCTGAGACACCGCCGCACCAGCCACGGCTATTGCAATTTTGGGGCGCAGAAAAAGGGCATAAGCCCGCCCATCTACAGCCCGCCCCTTGGGAACGGGTGGCAGGCCACGCAACGCCAAAATGGGAAATATCCCAAAGCTGCCAAGCACGGCGATGGCCGCATAAGCGCCTGCATAGGCCCCCGATGGCAGCATATCTTTCGTGGCCGAAAACACTTCAGGCCCGATAAAAGCAGCAATTAACCCCGAGGCTAATGTATAGGAAATGGCGTTCGACGTCCAACGCCGGGGCACCACCTCAGCGGCTGCAAAACGCAGGAAATTAATACCGACAAAAGCCGCCCCCATGACAAAATGCGCAATACAGAGCAAAATAAAGTGCTGCAAGATCATCGCAAAGACGCCCAATAATCCACCCGCAGCCAGTAAGACAGCCGCCAGAACGAACCCTTTTTTGCGGCCGACCCGCCCCATATAAAGCGACATCGGCGCCGCTGCCAAAACCGCCGCCAATATTTGCACAGAAGGTGGTATCGTGGCGGCATAGGCCACAGGAGACAGGGCCGCACCGGCCAGCGCCCCAAGAAGCACCAACATCGGCATGGCTGTGCTCAGGATAACATTTGTGATCAAAATCAACTTGAAATTACGCGTAAACACCGGTGGACCCCTATGTTGGAACTGACACAACTCTATATGTTTTCCGCCTGGCTTAAACGTCATAGTCTTATCAATTATGGACAAAATACGCCGCCAGATCGATGTGTTGCTGTTTGATGGCATTAATGTGCTGGATGTGGCTGGTCCCGCACAGGCTTTTAGCGCGGCGTATATCGATGGCGACAAAGCCTATGGGCTGCGCTACGTCTCGATCGATGGCCGAGCGGTGCGTGCAAGCTGCGGCTTATCTCTGGTTGCAGATGCGTCCATCACAACAACGCCAAGCCAGACCGACAGCCGCTCAGCGCCATATGATTTACTGATCCCCGGTGGCGTTGGCATCGACACAGCACTCAAAGACCCCACATTGAAAACCCTGATCGGGGACTGGCATTTGCACCACCCAGGCGGTCGTCTGGCGGCGGTCTGTTCGGGGGCATTACTACTGGCAAATTCTGGCATTCTAGACGGCAAACCCGCCACCACCCATTGGTCACGTCAAAAGCAGATCACGCTCCGGTTTCCCGCCGTTCAATGGAATTTGGACAGAATCTATATTTTACAAGACGGGCTGTGCACCTCTGCCGGTGTGACGACAGGGATCGACATGGCGCTGAAACTGATCCGGCAAGACTGTGGTAGCGAGTGTGCCCTGCGGGTGGCACAAGAACTGGTGGTCTCGATGCACCGCACCGGCGGACAGCGCCAATTCGCTCCAACACTTAAAGGCCAGTTTGCGACACAAGGCGGCTTGGGCAGATTGATCGATGCAATGTTTGAAACCCCACAAGCCTCTTGGACATTGACCGAAATGGCAGCATACGCTCATATGACACCGCGCAGTTTGTCGCGTCATTTCAAGCGCGACACCGGCCTGTCTGCAATGAAATTTCTGGAACATATCCGCGTCAGACATGTCTGTGACCGATTGTTGACCGGTATGCCGATGGCACGGGTGCTCAAACACAGTGGCTTTGGCGACGCGCAGCGGCTGAACCGCGCATTTCAACGTGTTCTGGGCACCAGCGCCACTGCCTACCAGCGCCAATTCGCCGACCCGGACACCTGTTCCTAATTCGGCTGATACCGCACAGGTGCTAAAACAGATCACCCTGCTGGGGGGGGCCAGCCTCTGGGTCGGGCTTGCTCACCCTGCGGGCAGGTTTGCCAACCAAGCGCATGCGACCGTCGGCAAACTCCACATCCAACTCCATTGCAACGCGGGCCGCTTTTTTTGTGGTCACCACACGGCCGTCACCATGCACAACCGCATAGCCCCGGCGCAGGGTCGCCTTATAGCCCAGTGTTTCGCGCAATCGATCCAGCGCTGCAATCCGTTCTTGCCAGCTGTCTATTTGACGGGTGCCCGCATCCGAGAGCCGACCCGCGAGCCGTGTCAAATCTTTTGATTTACGTCCCAGATCTTGATGTAATGGGGCCACATTCAACCGGTCGCTGCGCCGACCCAACGCTTCGCGTTTGCTGGCCACAACCCGCATCAACCCCGGAGCCAACCGCGGCGCGAGCGTCTGCAACCGCTTGTCTTCGCCGCGCACCGCCCTGTGCAAAAGCGCAGGACGCAGACTGCCCGCGCGTTCAGAAACCCTCAGGCGTCGCAGTTGTACCAGCTGAATCAATCCTGCCGGTAGGCGATCGCCCCAGAGATCAAGTTTCTGCCGCGGTGTTTCCAACAGACCATCAGGGCGCGGCAAAGCCCGTCCCAAATCGCGCAACCGTTGGCGCCGCATGCTCAAAAGGTTGCTCAGAGCTTGCGCCATCCGCGCCTCTTGACCGGACACCAGCGCCAGCAATTCATGGCGCACCGGCACCGCCAGTTCCGCCGCCGCCGTCGGGGTCGGCGCCCGCACATCCGAGACAAAATCGATTAATGTAGTGTCGGTTTCATGTCCAACCGCCGAAATCAGCGGTATCGTCGACGCCGCTGCGGCGCGAGCAACGTTTTCTTCGTTAAATCCCCACAGATCCTCCAGCGACCCGCCACCGCGCGCCACAATCAGCAAATCCGGTCGCGGCAGTGCACCACCCCGTGTCATGGCGTTAAAGCCCTCAATGGCGCGGGTCACCTCAGGGGCACAACTCTTGCCCTGAACTGCCACTGGCCAGATCAACACTTTGCGTGGAAAACGGTCACGCAGCCGATGCAGAATATCACGGATCACCGCACCCGACGGCGAGGTGATAACG
>Ga0209251_1000227_pt1 | contig 51551 bp, 50 predicted proteins | sample SaaInlV_100m_DNA_6_FD_184665 | JGI IMG/M metagenome (GOLD analysis project Ga0209251, IMG submission 184665) | Marine microbial communities from expanding oxygen minimum zones in the Saanich Inlet - Saanich Inlet SI073_LV_10m_DNA (SPAdes) (version 2) | ecosystem: Environmental > Aquatic > Marine...
CCAGAATTGCATGTGTTGGCCTACACTGAAATTCCAGAGGAACAAAAAATTGAGCTGTTTGGCAGTATTGGTGGGGACAATGCCATAGAAGATGGAGGGCGGTAGCGTGAAAGTGGAACTTGTAGAATCTTCAGGCGCGGGCGCTGCACTCGAGGAAATTAAACTCATCTATGGTAGCGACTGCCTAATAGTTGCAAGCGTCTTAAAAGAAGAGAAGCACTACACCATCGTAGCTATCGAAAGTGAAGACGAACACAAAGATATACTAAAATCTGAAGAATCGGCGGATGGGGAATTCGCGGGCGGCCTAAATTTAATGATCAAGGACGTGCCCGACGTTTCAGAATTAGAGGATTTCGGCGTCAAAGTGCCAATCTGTACAGAAAAGGTGAATTTCAGAGATATTCTTCACAACCTTACCCCAACTGAAACTATGGAGGTTAATAGTCACTTTCAGGACACAGAATCCTCCAATCAGTTCACCAACATAAAGCCAGCCGCAAACGATTCTTTATTAGAAAGCAGTCCAAGCGAGCACATCGAAGCAATGCAAATTGATGCCGAAGTTGCAGACACTGTATCCGCTGCTGCATTAAGCCATACTGAGGTTCCGCTGCTGAATGTTATTGATACCAGTGATGCTATAAGAGACAGGGACCAGAGATTCGATGACTTTAAAATGTCCGTAAGCGTCAATGCTCTTGAATTTGCAGCGCTCCTCCAAAATACGATCGATAAAAATCAGCGCGTACCCGAAACCAGTGATTCGAACAGTGACCAGCCGAAATTATGAGGGTTTTAAAGCCATAGTGCTAATATAACTGTTCGTGAGCTTAAAAGAAGTCTTACAAGGATTAAGAATGCAAGTAATTGGAATCTCAAGTGGAAAAGGTGGCGTAGGAAAAACAACAATCGCTGTAAACTTAGCAACTGAGCTCGCGAATCAGGGGCTAGGGGTCATGTTGCTAGACGGGGACCTTGGGCTGAGCAACGCTCAACTCTTGTTGGGAACACGTGTGAATTACACTTACGCTCACGTGCTTTCCGGTGAAAAGGACATTGAGGAGGTCGTCATCACCACATCAAGTGGTGTAAAGTTGGTTCCTGGCTCCAGTGGATCAAAAACACTCGCCAATCTTTCTCGGCTTCAGCTGCTAGGGTTAATCCACGGTATTTCGACGCTTCCAGACTGCGATGTGCTCATAGTCGATACGGCCGCTGGCATTACTGATAATGTAACCGTACTGTTCTCTGCTTGTGATTTGCGACTCGTCGTGGTTCAAAACGAACCCTCTTCAATAGCTGACGCTTACGCTATGATAAAAGTGTTAAAGAAAGAGTATGACATTAACGAATTGAGTCTACTGGCCTCACAGGTCCGATCTGAACAAGAGGCTATGATCATTTACCAGAGGGTCAATCAAGTCACAATGCAGTTTTTAGATTTAGACTTAAGCTACGCGGGATCGGTGAGAGCCGACGCCTCGACTTGCTTGGATGCCGCCCGAAAAGGCATACCAGCAGTAAATTTACATCCTTCATCGGCTCTTGCTGATGATATAAAAGCGATTGCCGCTAACATTATGTCAGGACCAATAGATAAAAATTCAGGATCCATTAAATTCTTTGTAGAGCGCGTCGCCAAGACAATTTAATATGACTAAAGGTTATAACGAATACAAAAGTGCTGATCCGCTGTTTTCGACTGGAAAACAGAACGTTCTGGATCACATTGGGCTAGTGCAGAGAATCGCTCTTCATCTAAAAGCAAGACTCCCGAATTTTGTGGAATTAGAGGAGCTCGTGCAAATCGGAATGGTAGGGTTGATGGAGGCCTACCACAACTTCGATGAGGCAGAAGGTAGTGATCTCGCCGCCTTTGCCTCCAAGCGAATCAAAGGGGCTATTATCGATGAAGTCAGGAGAAGATCCCCCTTATCCCGAAATGATAACAACCATATAAGGGACGAAGAGGCTATTACCAGTAGGTTTTTCGCTGAGCATAGCAGACAGCCAACAAGCTCAGAAATTGCAAGCATTATGGATCTAAGTGTCGAGGAATATCATATAGCGCGAACAAAAAGTCATACGTTCTTAATGTCATCCTTCGAAGAAATCAGTGAAGCAGGGCACGAATTCGAGAACGAACAGGCCTCACCAGAAGAATCTCTCTCCCATCTGGAGCATATCGAAATTCTTGGTCACAGAATTAATGCGCTTCCAGAGCGCAGCCAGCTCATCCTTTCCCTTTATTACGAACAAGAGTTAAACTTAAAGGAGATTGGGGTCATCCTAGATGTGAGCGAATCGAGAGTAAGCCAACTGCTAAAAAAGATTGTCAGTCAAGTTCGCAATGATATTTGACTTTTCCGCGGGGGAGGATCATGAGATTTTTTAGAAAAAAAGAAGAAGATTCAAACGCTAAGGTAAAGGCAAAAGCAGATTTTGAGAAGTGTGCCACATTAGACGACTCCCACCTTAGTACCGTATTCCGAACCCGCATTGCATTGCGGGCAAGAACGCATTTAGATAAGGCGTTCTTAATAGGCGCAAAAATCGAGTTAAAATACCAAGCTGATGCAAAGACTGCCCTAAAAGCCGGGAAACCCCTTCCAGAGCGGCAAACCCAAGATGGCTATCAAGTACTCAAAACGTCTAATGGAGCTATTATTTCTTACGCTAATCCAGAACTCGTCCAAAAAATCAGTGACCTAGGTGGGAAATATCAGAAAGCTGATTTAAACGTAGCGCAGGTATTTCAGGAGGCCGATGATATTGCCAAACAATTGCAGGTGCTGCTTAAAACTGATTCTCGAATACAATTATTAGGGCTACTTAGAAACGAAGATACGGAAGACGAACCGGATGATACCCGAGATTGATGACGGAGATGTAGATGAACACCTTCGGAATCCTTTTTTTATGCCTAGTGGTTTTCCTAATCGTCGTAATGCTGATTTTTGTGATCGGAAAAATATCCGAGCTTGAAAGTCTGACGGAAAGGCTCTTGGACAACAAGACTTTTAGTTCTGAGAACGCACAGCTAAATAATAGTGGATCACATGAAGAGTCTGATCTCCTCCAAGGACAATCACTGTGGAATTCGATGGTCAATAATGTGCAAGATTCGCCGGAATGGGCTGATCGCAAAAAAAAATATGAGTATGTCTTTGATAAACATGTCAAACATGTAATCAACATGGGGTATCAGGATGGGCTGGTACAGAGCACTAAAAAATATCCATCCAATGAATTAGTACTGAATATGCTTCGCGGGGACATAACATCTTGGTTACCTACACTCGAGTCAAATGCGCTCTACGACCTTGCGTATGCAGCAAGCAACGTCATGCAAAGTGATGCATCCTCTCTAGCTGATGCTGTCAGTAACCTTATTTTTGGCTTGAGTGATCAGTTGGTGTTTGATGGAACAGTACTAAATGAGGAAGTGTTAGTAAGACTCAAATTATTAAGTGAGTCTAATTCTTGAGACTCACCTCACCGCGAGTTGAGCAAGATAATCTCTGGGTCATACTTGGCTTCTGGTTCATCCTCTGCTGATTTTTGAAGCTGAGCCTTCTCTAACGCAATTTTTTCCGCAAACAGCTCGGTAAGGTTTTGTCGCTCAATATCAATAAGTGTAGAAATGCTTTTTTTGAGCTGCCCAAGATCACCTATCGACTGGCTCAAATTAAGCATCCTTGTTTGGACCCCTGATACCTGAGCCTCTAGAGCACTCAACTGACCCTGCAAATTGTCAAACTGGGTATCGTCTTGAGCGGTTGAGGAACTTTGGTCGCCCAATATTTGATCGCCCATTAGAGTCAATCGACTAGCTGCTCTTTCATCGGCGTGAGTAAGCTCTTGGGAGAGTGCAGAGAGCTTAACAAGGATGTCAGCTTGCCCCTGATCCACTAACCGAATATTGCTTTCGATATTGGAGAACGACTCGAGCGCCGAATTCATATTAACAATACGCTTCGAAATAGCGAGAGTAGCACTTTCAAGGTTTCCTATCTCGCCAGCAAGCCTGCCAGATGCCACGAATAGCAATATACCTGCAAGTGCGATGGCGCCAGCAGCGGCAAGCCCCAGACGCTTCATTAATGCCTTAGAGCGATCTACTTCTTCCGACAATTCAGCTATCAACGGCCGCAGTTCTCGCCTGAGGACAAACTCAATATCGGCCATATCCAAAGCATTCTGTCCTGAGGGCGCTTTATCTGTGCCATCTGTCGAACCAGACTTTACTCCACTGTCAAAGTTGTCAACCACACTCGCCGGATTAATCACGGTATCTAGCTCCTCGGAAGAAGCCGTATCTGACTCTTCCGAAGCGTCTCGATGTTTGTCTTGGCCCTGAGCCTCATCTTCTGTCATCTTCTCTCTACGCTTATCGTGCCTGCTTCAATTCAATTATCGGACGTCATGAAAGTTTCTAAAGTGCCTGCAACACAGGCGCCAGTGCCTCATGCCAAATTACTGAGAGGTATTCGCTGATCGCACGCATCCCTTCAACCATGCTGTACAAAAAGGCGCTGAATTCACTGGGGTAGGTGTGCTGGTAAACTCCAAGCGTCATCGATATAACGAATAAAGCCACTATCGCAAAAATTTTATAAGGAAAAGGCTTACGCTTGAACCGCAACGGGTCGCTGACAGAACTGTCCAACTCTTGACCATGAGAATCGGCTTCAAGCTTAATCTTAAAATCTCTTGCAAGCCCCTCCATCAAACTATCTGACTGCCGCTTTAAATGATGAGTATCAGGAAGAGCAACCCGCAAAATGTCCTCCCGAGTCAATGAAGGCAGATCCTTAACGGAGACTTTCATATCGCTGATAAATTTAGCAATCGGGGCTCTGGAAGTATCTTGCCGTCGTGCAAAAATCAACACTCCGATATTCGCGCCTCCAAACGTTTTCAAGAGCTTAGTTAAGATCAACCAATCAGGGGCACCAAACTCGAGGACATCAGGGATTATAACGGCAGAACTACTGTTTCTGGTTTCTGAGATTGCCTGCTCTATCGTTAAGCATCCAACCGTCTGATTAAATATCTTTAACAATTCTTCAGTCGTCGCTGGGTAAATACGCTTCACAACGAGGTCAACGCGAGCGCTCATTTCCTTGTATGAGGCATAACAAATCGCATTTAAATAAGTATCTGAATCGCCACACACAAGAACATGGCGACCGCTACCGCACAAATCGACCACATCACTGATTAAAGTCTGATCTGAAGGATGAGGCGTAACCACATTCTGTACGATAGTTATCTCGTCGGTCGATCCCAACATATAATCTCCAATGGAAGATTCAAAGGTTTAGTCGTCAATTAGTTCACGCCTACCGTCTTGATCAAATTGCATATCTGAGGGGACTTGAGGAACTGGCTCCTGAAGATTCATGCCTCGCGAATTGAAACTGTTAATATTAAAAATAAATGCGATTACTTGAGCAACAGCCTCATAAAGAGGCTCTGGAACATATCCGTTTAGGTCCGTAGTAAAGAATAAAGCTCTTGCTAACACCGGTGACGCGAACACAGGTACACCCTCTTTTTTAGCCCGCTCTTTAATGCTCTGCGCAACTATATCTGCTCCTTTAGCAACAAGTTTTGGAGGCATATCACCTGTGGGATCATAAGATAGCGCAACGGCGAAATGATCAGGATTAGTGATGATCACATCGGCGTCCGCGATTGCCTCAAACATCCGCATCGACGCCATTTCACGTTGTTTTTCCCTGATACGCTGTTTTACCTCGGGTCGACCATCTGTATCTTTCATTTCGTCTTTGACTTCTTGTTTGGTCATTTTCAGTTTTTTATTGTGTTCAAAGAGCTGATATGGCGCGTCGATCATCGCAATCAAGATCAACGCACTTGCAGCAATTAGAAAAGAAAACGCCACTATGGAGCCGCCAGAGCGTAAACCCTCCTTATAGTTCATCAACGAGGCATACGTTAGATCATCGATATAAAAATTGATTAAAAGATAAGTAAGTCCTCCTATCAACAGAAATTTTGCTGTCGCTTTTAATAGTTCAACCAGAGCCCGAGGCCCGAACATCCTTTTGAAACCGTTAAGAGGGCTTAGCTTGTTCAATTTTGGCATCATCGGTTTCATCGAAAAGCTGTAACCACCAAGCCCACCTGAAACCAGCATCGCCGCAACAAACCCCGTGATGCCGATTGGTGCGACTATTAGAAACATATCCAGGTAAGTATCCCCCACCCGCGCTACCAGAAGATCACTGTCGAACACCTCGCGGGTTCCAAACACAAACCCTTCGGAAAATCGTTCAGCTACGCTCTTAACTAAGTTAGAACCAAAGGCTAAGATAAAACCGGCTACTGCGATTACGACGGCAGCTGTAACCATCTCCGTAGAGCGAGCGACTTGTCCATCATCACGCGCCTTTTGTTTTTTCTTAGCGGTTGGTTCTTCCGTTTTTTCTTGACTAGAATCGTTTTCAGACATTTAAGGGCCCAACCAAATAGAAGTCACTCTTTCAAAAGCCTCGAGCCAGAGCCACTCAATACGATACCCGATATTGGGTAAATTAATTATCACTAAAATAAACCCCGTTATAATCATCGCGGGAAATCCAACAGCAAATATATTTAAGGCAGGAGCGGTACGAGTCACAATACCCAGCGATAGATTAATTAACATCATAGCGAGCATCACGGGCATAGCGAGCAACATCGCACCCAAAAAAACCATAGATGACCAAGTCATTACATTAAGAATTACGGTGCCTATGTCAAATTGGGCACCAACAGGGATCAGCTCGAAGCTCTGTAGAACCAAGACAAACAAAATAGCGTGTCCACCAAAACTCATGAATATCAGGGTCGATAGCACGACGAAAAAAGAGGACAGTGCAGGCACGGTGCCTGCAGACGGATCCATCACCTGGGCCATCCCTAAACCCATCCCGGTTGAGATCGCGTGCCCAGCAACGATGATCGCCGCATTTACAACTTGCAGTACGATAGCGATAGAGACACCAATGAAGAGCTCGCGCACTAGCATTGTGACTCCCTCAGCAGACATCAGATTTACTTCCGGCAATTCGATCAAGGGATATATGATCCAAGTAAGTGCCAGACTAATGACTATCCGGATAGGCAAAGAGACTGCATCGAGAGACACCAATGGGGCTGCGACCAACATGGCAGAGATGCGGAGCATAGGTATTAGGCCAGTGGCCAGAAGCATGAATAGATCTTCCAGCACTAAGTTCATTAGATCAGGAACATGTATTGGATTTTTTCAAACATGCGCCTGAAATAATCCACCATGAGCGTTAACTGCCATTCGCCGAAGATGGCGAGGGCGACCGTCATAGCGAACAGCTTAGGTATGAAGCTTAGTGTCATTTCTTGAACAGAGGTTGCAGCCTGTAAAATGCCAATGACCAAACCCACTATGAGTGCAATCAGTAAAACAGGCGCCGCTGTCATAGCGGCGATCAAGAGAGCCTCTCGGCCGATGTTAATGACTTCTGCCGTATCCATAGTCCGCCTAAATTTGCGCAAAGCTGCCGGCGAGTGAGCCTATGATAAGATTCCAACCATCAACCATAACAAATAGTAACAGCTTGGCGGGCATGGAAATCATCATGGGTGATAACATCATCATTCCCATCGACATGAGGACGCTTGCGACTACAAGATCAACTATAATAAACGGAATATAGAGCATAAAGCCGATAGTAAAGGCACTTTTTAGCTCCGACGTAATAAACGCTGGCACGATGAGACTAATGGGCAAATCGTCAGGAGAGTCGTATGTTACGTCGTCCGCGAGTAATTTAGTAAAAATAACAATGTCGTCTTCGCGCGTTTGCGCCAGCATAAATTTCCTCAATGGTATCTGCGCTTCAACTAATGCTTCCTCCAAACCGATATCATCGTTCATGTAGGGCTCTATAGCCTTCTCGTTCATCACGGTATAAACGGGAGTCATTATGAAAATAGTCAAAAACAAAGCCAGACCCAACAAAACCTGATTTGGGGGCGTTTGAGCGGTCCCAAGAGCCTGCCTGAGGAGAGACAGAACAATTATGATCCTTGTAAAGCTCGTCATCATAAGTACTAAGGACGGCAACAAGGTTAAGACTGTCATCAAACCCAACAATTGAAGGGTTAGCGAATACTCAGTTTGGCCGGTTTGCAACGTGCTGGACGTCAAAATGGGGATAGACGGCTGTGCTATGGCTCCAGATGAGAACAAAACAAGAATGAAAATGCAACCAAGCTTAGAGACTTGGCTCACGTGGAATCGCCTCCCACGTGCGATGTATGCTCATTGGAGTTTAAGTGTGTGATCAAGTTTATACTCTCTTTTCCAATACCTAATAAAAACCGCTGCCCTTCAATTTCAATAATTACAAGCGATACGTCCCTAGTGAGTATGGTTCGAGCAACCACTTTCGGGCCATTCTGCCCAAGCCCCCCGTAACCCCTTTTTTTTATTAAAAAATAAAACGCATAAAGTAAACCTGCTAGAAGTGTAACAGCAGCAAGCCATCGGATCACATCTATCTCAGGAGCCATAATAGGCTAGAGTTTCTTCATACGGTCTTCAGAGGGAATGATATGCGTTAAACGAACTCCGTAGCGCTCGTTAACCAATACGACTTCTCCTTGAGCTACAACGGTGTTATTCACAAACAGATCCAGCGGCTCACCAGCTATTCGTTCTAACTCCAGAACACTGCCCTGCTTAAGCTTCAGTAAGTCCTTGATCCTTATCATTGTCCTTCCGACTTCTACGGAAATATTAACTGGAATATTTTGTAAGGCATCTGTGTTAATTGCCTCCTCAACTTTTTCTGAGATATCGGAACCTTCATCTGACATATGATCTTGCTCAGTCACTGGCTATCTCCTGCTGTGGCATTAAACTCGTCTTGCTTTCTAAAGGAATTGAACCATGAACTTGAACAGCAGCTTGTCCCTTGAAGACACCGACATCCGCCAGCAATACAGGATTATCTTCGATGAGCATATGTGCGTATTCATGCTTCTTAAACCAAAGGATATCTCCAGGTTGCAGCGACTGAAATCGGTTCAAGGGCAGTGATGCCTGCCCCAGTTGAACTACTGCCTCCAACTCCACATGGGATGCGGCATTTTCTAATCCCTCCGTCCACATGTGATCCTCTTTTTCGAGTTCATTTGTGTCTTGGACTCGCCCTCTGAGTTGGTCTCGGAGCGGCTTTAATGCAGAGAAAGGATAAATAATATCTATTCGCCCTTTTGAGGCCCCGGCTAACTCGACATCTAGGTGACAGACGACAACCAGATCATTTTCATCGGCTATCTGAACGAATTGCGGGTTGATTTCAGCGCTCACGTACTCGCAGGTAATAGGCATAATTGGAGCCCACGCTTCTTTTAAAGAAGCGAAGACCAAATCCATCATAATATTTATTATCCTCGTCTCGGTCGGAGTAAACATTCTCCCAGCCGGGAGACCGTCAATACCTCTGCCAAAACCGCCAAAAAAATTATCCAAAGCCGAGAAGACAACATTTGGATCAATAACAATCAGAGAGCTGCCTCGCAGTCCAGAGATCTTGATCGTATTAACAGACAGTGGCGGTTTGAGAATTTTTAGATAATCTTCAAAAATTACCGTTTCAACATTAGCAACTTGAATTTTTGGGTTTGTCCTAAGAACTTCCTGAAGCCCCAAACGCAGATGTCTCGTAAATCGCTCAGTAATCATATCAATTGCGGCAATATTAATGCCGATAGTGCGATCTTCATTTGCTAAGTTATGGACTTTTAAATCACTCAACTCCGGTGCTATGTCGGTAGAAAAGGCGTCGTCATTGCCTTCCATAGCCGAAAGCGCGTCAATTTCGTCGTCACTTAATTTTCTGCTGTCTTCACTCATACGCTAATGCTCATCTCTACTGGACCACAAACTCAGTAAACAAAACTTCTTCAACTCCACCAAAGTCCTCATATTTTTCTAGGACGCTATTCGTTGCAAGTTTAAGCTCTTCCGCTAGCTCTTTCCGAAAATCATCTTTCGTTAAATCAGCTTCACCCACTTTCCTAAGTACGTCTAGCATTTCGGAGCGTACTGCAAACGCATGCGATTCCATGTTAGCTATCACACGCTCGTCATAGTGCGTCATGATAGCAACTTTAACTTGCACGACCTTCCTGGAATTCATGATATTAGCCACCAGAGGCGATTCGATTTCAAGGTATGAATTCTTAAACTTCTTGAGCTCAGGCGCATCTAGGGATATTTTTCCGGGACCTCTAGCAAGCTCATCCGCTTTTACGCGAGCTTTTTCGGCCTCTTCCTCCAACTGCAGCAGGGTCCGCTCGATTTCCTCATCTTTATCAGCATCAAAACCACCTAAGAAAAACGTGGTCACACCGACGCTAGTAACAATTAAAAACACAACAACAAGGGCGATTAAAACGTATTTTAATATCGGCGACTTGCTCTTTACTTCCTCTTCTTGTTCTTGTTCAGCCATTGTAGAAACCTCCTAAATCTAAACCCACAAATCTATATTTAAATCAGAAAAATCAAGTACTTGTGACCGCTCTGATTCAACACCAGACTCTTGGGTGTTGCCTTCTCTAGCAGCATACTCTCTATCGCCTGAAGGGCTATTCTGCTGCGAGTACTTTTGGGATCCAGAATCAATATCTAGGCTCGCCACGTTGACTCCGCTATTGACCAAAAGCTCCCTAAGTCGAGGCAAGTTTTCCCCTAAAACCTCGCGCGTCACATTACTTGTCGAGCTGATCATTGCCTCTAATTTGCCTTCATGATACTCCATACGCACACCAATCCTGCCTAACTTTTCTGGCAATAGGTCAAATTCGAGATTATGAGTCCCTCCTTTAAATCCGGCCGTTAACCTTTGTGCAAGATCTGAGGAAAGGCGGGCAGTAAATCGCTCTCTCAGCTCGCTTAACCCCTCCTGATTAACCGCCGACTGGTTCAGGATGCTCTTTGCGGCTTCAGACCCTGTAACGCCTGGAGTAGAGGCTGATAGACGGGTTTCGCCACTAAAAACCAGGTTATCTGGCGACAGTGAGGGCGTTAACAACGTTTGACCGGGAGCATCTTTAGTTGTCGCTAGCGGCGGCAACCCGGGCAAAATGCTCTCGAACTTGGCCTTAGACGCTAATGCCTCATAGGCAGAATCCGCTGTCTTTGTATTTCGCATTGACAAAGAAGCTTCTGTCCGAGCTCGTCCGGATTTCAATACAACTGACCCCGGGGGTATCACCCCCTCAGAATCTCTGAGCCGTTCGCCAAATAATTCAGTTCGATTCCGCAAATACTCCTGAGCGTTACTCTTAACAGAACTCATCTCTTTCCGCTCTGAAACAATAACTTCAGCAGATCCATTGGCACTCAAACGGTCTGAACTAAGTGTTTTAGCAAGATCTGCTTGGCTTCGTAAATAACCTTCGGAATTGCTGGCATAGGACAAACCAGCCCTCGCTTCTGACGAGACACTATTAGCATCACCTTCCGGAACCGCACCAAGCAGAGTTGTAAGAGCTGATCGCCTAAGCAGTAACTCCGTGGTATCTCCCCGAGGTAAAATAGGCGCCTTCAAATCTTTGGAAATGCCCTCAGAATCGCTCGGTAATACCACACTACCCATGCCAGATAGCTCCGCTCGATTACCAGTTGAATTCGTCGCAGTAATCCTCTCGCCAGCAGGCCCCTTCAATTCTTGGGAAACACCCTCAGAATCACTCGGTGATACCATGCTACCCAAGCCAGATAGCTCCGCTCGATTACCAGTTGAATTCGTCGCAGTAATCCTCTCGCCAGCAGGCCCCTTCAACTCTTGGGAAACACCCTCAGAATCACTCGGTGATACCATACTACCCAAGCCAGATAGCCCCGCTCGATTACCAGTTGAATTCGTCGCAGTAATCCTCTCGCCAGCAGGCCCCTTCAATTCTTGGGGAACACCCTCAGAATCACTCGGTGATACCATGCTACCCAAGCCAGATAGCCCCGCTCGATTACCAGTTGAATTCGTCGCAGTAATCCTCTCGCCAGCAGGCCCCTTCAACTCTTGGGAAACACCCTCAGAACTGCTTGGCAACCCCATACCACGCGCACCAGATAGCTCCGCTCGAGCAAGTAATAGATTGGCAGTGTTGCCCTCTTCTGCGATGAGAGGCGGACCTGCAGCGGCAAGACGAGGCGAATCTGAACTACTAGGAAGACTGGCCTCAGCTGATGGCGACTTGGACTCATTAAAAATCACATCTATTGCAGCAGTAGAGAGCCCCGATTCCTTAGCGAAAGTCAAGGCCTCCGCCTCAGACGCTTGCTCCCCGACAATCAGCAAATCGAAGGTATTACTGGAGTATCCACCACCAACAGTTATCAATTTGACGCTATCGGTCGAATTCTCGTTAGGTAGACTTGGGGGGCGCTGACTGAAATTTTCCGCTTGCGGAAGAATGTTGCCACCCTGAAAGACGTCTGACGATGTTGAATGTGACCTTACAAGCTCCTGAAAACTTACTGTCGAAACGCCGCGGTTAGCCTCAGGCCCAGCCTTTCTATCCGAGGCAGTGCCTGACGCTATCGATGCAATTGCATTTTCGTTGTTTAGTTCCACCCTGCCTTTTCCTATAAATATTAGAACTTGCTCAATAGGTATGCACCAACCGTGCCAACTCTAGGTAGACCGCCACCTTATTACTACCGTTTCTTCTGCCTCGTCATCTTCCTTGCGGATCTGCAGCGCACCCGCATGCGAGACCACAAACTCTGCTAACTTTTCGTACTTCTTTTTTTCCTTGATTTTTAAATCAATCTGAACACCGATCCGGTCCAAAAACTCGGTAGTAGACTTGATATCCTTGTAGCATTGCGATTTGAGCATCTCTAATCGCTCCAAAAAAGACCACGCTATCTTAATATCGTGTGCAACACGTGATTGTCCTGAGGCTAAATTGTCGACAATCTCTTGGATTTCAATGCTTAGAGTTTGTAACGATAAATTAGAACGATCAAGAGCCTCTTCGTGCACTTTTAGTTCCCGCATCAGCTCTGAACACTCGTAGTCCAGCTTCTGGATCAAGGAATCCCACTTGGTTTTCATGAGTTACTGACTTGAAATTGCTTGGCGCAATTGACGCATAGACGCAGATAAATCAGTAACATCGCTCATATCTTGCTGCGCAAATTCAACCATTTGACCTCGCAGTTCTATGGCAGTATCCAAATCTTGATCAGAGCCTGCCTTGTAAGCTCCAACGCTGAGTATATCCCGGTTTTGTTCATAAATAGACCACAACCGCCTATAGGTACTCGCTAATTCAAGATCCTCGGGACTGATCACTTTTTGAGCCAACCTTGAAATAGACCCATTCATATCTATTGCAGGATAATGACTGACATCCGCTAGACTTCTGGATAGCATGATTTGTCCATCCAACGTAGCCCGAGCCACTTCAACTATTGGATCATTACCATGTTCGTGCTCTGCTAGAACAGTATATATAGAACTGATACTCCCCGATCCGGGACGGCCCATCCCGCCTCTCTCCATCAGAGCAGGCAGCCATGTAAATACCGAGGGAGGATAGCCTTTACTCGTTGGCGGCTCACCTATCGCAAGGCCAATTTCGCGCTGCGCGTGCGCGATGCGTGTAAGGCTATCCAAAAGCATGAGCACGTTAAGCCCTTGATCTCGGAAATACTCCGCTAAAGTGTGGCAGAGGTCGGCCCCACGCCTACGCATTACGGCAGTCGAATCAGCGGTTGCGAGGACTATGACCGCTCTTTTCATCCCATCGCGCCCCAGTACGTTCTCGATAAAATCATGGGCTTCTCTTCCCCGTTCACCGATCAACCCCACTATGACCACATCGGCCTCTGTGTTTTTTGTGATCATTCCCAATAAGGTGCTCTTACCTACGCCGGAGCCCGCAATCAAGCCCAACCTTTGGCCTTTTGCCATAGTTAATAAGGCGTTTATTGCTCGAACACCAACGTCAAGAGGCTCCATAATCGCCGCTCTCTCTAACGGAGGGATTTGGCAGCCTAAATAATCAGCTTCGCGGGATGAAGCTCGAAGTGGCCGAGAGTCCAACGCCTCACCCAGAGGACTAATAACTCGCCCCAGTAAATTCTGACCCACTTTGCAACCTAAACGACTTGATATCAGGCGCACCCTACTTCTGCGCGAGACGCCCGCCATATCGTGATATGCAATCAACTTAAGTGCATCACCATCAAAGGACACGACCTCCGCTAAGATGCGAGGGTGCGTATTATCCAAATTTTCCACACTACATAACGCTCCCAGGCCTGCATGGAGACCTCGCGTTTCAATAATGTTTCCAGTGACCCCAGAAACCATAGCCCATGTTTTTGACGTCGCGTCGCTTAGCAACGACGCCACATCACGCACCGGAGTATCAATCGTCATCCATTAATAACTCCCGAATCCGTTCGTGGGCTTCACTAAAATCGAGCGCCAAAATTCTCTCAACGACAAGGTTATCGTATTCAACTCGGAGATCTCCCAACTCAAGACTTGCATCGGCCCGCAAAGTCATTAAGCCACTGTCGTCAAACTTTAGTCGTTCCTCTGTGAACCATGTCTCAATTTCTGGACTGACATACAGCACCAGAGGCACGCCATCTTCAAATCCAGACTCTGCAAGTATTTCCTTGTAAAAAAGGGATAATGCGCCCCTATCTTTCTCAAAGCTAGTTCTCACAACGCTACTTGCCACAGCCAGGGTAAGTTCACTCAGCTGAAGCCACAGGGGCTGAATATCAGAGAGCCTGCTCTCAACACGCCTAATGAGGTCTTGGCATTGGTTTAACCTATGCAGAGGATCGGACTCCTGCAAAAGCTCTGGAGGACACTCAGACGTCTCGCTCAACTCGGGCTCCCGCAATGTCGAGGAGCCAATCTCACTCGCCTCATCTAGGTCTTCGTCTTGGTTTTCAAACTCAACTGCCTCTGACTCGAGAGCGTTCCCCAATTCGCTGGAATGTTCATCGATCTTTAATAAACCTGAGCTTAGCTCTACCGCATCACTCTCTAAAAACGCCGCGCGCTGATCATGCTCCGCAGACACTGCAACGACTTCACTTGTATCCTGTTTAGTTGGCACCGCATCTGGTAGTTGCGTAATGGTAGTTTCGGGAAATTTTTCCAGAATCTCCTGCTCAAGCTTCACGTCTTCTACCAGAATCTCAGGAGATAAAAGTGGCTTCAATGAGCTCACATCATCTGTCTGAGCCCATGTGCTTTTCTCGAACTTATCGTTGGGCTCCTTGCTATCGCTCTCAACCGCATCTGAGAAAAACTTTGCTCGCTTTCCTGCATCGAGCAGCTCTGTTAAATGCCAGGCAACGACGGCCCCATCAGAAGACCCTTTAGACAAAATCATCACCTCGGCCAGAAAGAACTAAATCACCCGCGTCAGATAACTTGCGCGCTAACCGCATAATTGTTTTCTGTGCAGCCTCCACATCGGTCAGACGCATTGGTCCCTTGGACTCCATATCATCTATGAACATTGCACGAGCACGCTGGGACATATTGTCGAAGAATTTATCCTTAACATCTTCACCAGCTCCTTTAAGAGCAACCATAAGCAATTCAGGCTCAACGTTTCGCATAAGTACCTGTATCGCCTTGTTATCAACCACAGACAAATTATCAAAGGTAAACATATTGTCTTGGATTTTTAGCATCAACTCCTCATCAATCTCGCTGAGGTCGCCCATAATCTTTCCTTCCAAGTCCACTTTGACGAAGTTCATTATTTTAGCGGCAGTCTTAATGCCCCCAAAACTTGAAGACTTGGCTGACGAATTAGAACTAAACTGCTCTTTCATAATTCGCTCGAGCTCATCCATTGCAGATGGCTGCACCGATTCTAAGCTCGCAATTCTCTGCATAATCTCACCCCGGTTAATCTCTGGTAGGTAATTGAGAACATCAGCGGCAACGTCATACTCCAAGACGGATAAAATTATAGCCACAACTTGAGGGTGTTCTGTCGAAATCATATCGGCGATAGCTCTCGGATCCATCCACCTCAGTATTTCTAGGCCCTTGCTAGACGATCCCGGCAAGATTCGACCCAAAACTGTGGAGGCCTTATCTTCTCCCAAAGCCCTCTTTAAGACATTTTCAACATAATCTGTTGTACCGAGACCCAAGTTTGTTTGTTTCTTGATGGTAGCAACAAAGTTATCTAAAACTAAGTTCACTGAATCCTGAGACAAGTCCACCACGCCAACCATAGCCGAGCCAAGCGACTGCACTTCTCGCGGGTTAAGATACTGTATGATATCTGCGGCTTGCTGCTCACCCAATAACAAGACGATAACCGCTGCTTGCTCGGTGCTTGTCATAAGAGCCAGTTCTTCGTTTAAATCTAGCGATAATTCAGCCATCTTAAGCCTCTAATAATTCTATTATGCTGGTTTAATCATCTTCTTGAGAACGTTAGCCACCCTGCCCGAATCTTCGGCAACCAGAAGTCGAATCAGAGCCACTTTATCATCATAAGAATTGGCGGTATCGAGCATGTCCGCGGAAATCGAGGATTTTTTAGGCTTCAACTTCGCTTTTATTTCCTCGAGTGACTCTCCCTGCTCAAGCGCCATAACGTCTGACTCGCTCAACTCCCCATCTTTTAGTTTCTCCGCTATCAGCGCGAGCTCATCATCTCCAGCAGGCTTAGGAAGGTAAAATGACATAATCGGCCTAACTACGAACAACAATAGAAACATAAACGCCAAGACAGTGAAGCCATGCTTACCCCACTCAACTATACCTTCTTGCTCCCACCATGGTATGTCTATTCTGATTGGGGCATCCACGTAAAATGGAGCTATCGAAATACTGACGGCGTCCCCTCTTTCAACATCATAAGGTAAGGCCCGCGTCACCAAGTTACGGAACTTTTCAACTTCAAGCGTCATCTGCTCAGCGATTATCTGCTCATCGAATACTCTAGGAACTGAAGAGGATTGCCCGACCTCAGGATCTGTTTGCGCGTCCAGGGTATTTTCAGCGCTAGATCCCGTCTCAGATGTATCACCCTGAGTTAACTTCTTCTGAATCAGAGCTCTCAATGCGGTTTCGTTTATCATAATCGCGGTGGTAACACCTAACACCCTGCCAGCTTGCTCCTTGACATAACGAACCGCTTTATCCAGTTCGTAGTTTCGTGTTGTTTGAGTCCGCTGAGTCTGCTCCGTCATCTGTCCAGAGCCAGAGCCAGAGCCATTCACGGCCCCAGTTTGTTCTAAAACGGGATCCGCAGGAACAATATTTGTGGTCCCACCAGGCACGCCAGCCGCAGCCAGCCCAGTGGTTGCATCATTGTTCAGTATCTCTGACCGAGTTTTGGGTCCACTGCCGTTCCGATCGAATTCTTCGAAGGTAGACTCTGTCTCTGTGAAGTCCATATCAACATTCACTATGGACTTTACGTTCCCTTCACCCAAAACCGGAACTAGTAAATCTAAAATTCGCTTAGTCAGCTCCAATTCCATTTTTCGTTCATAGGCAATAGATTTCGAAGCGCTCAAACCGTCTTCTCCGTCTGCTGAGGAGAGTAAATTGCCATAGTTGTCTACCACTGTTACGTCAGTGATCGACATATAGGGAATGCTTGATGACACCAAATGTAGGATAGATTGCGTCTGAGGCTGTGTAACAACCCTACCGAAATAAGGCTTAACAACAACTGATGCCTTAGATGGCATGCGATCTCTAACAAAAACGCTTTGTTTGTTAACTGCGATATGAACTCTAGCACTCTCGATCGAATCGATTTCGGAAATAGTCTTTGCCAGCTCTAACTCCATCGCATTATTGTACCGAACCTGCTCCATAAACTGGCTTTGGGTCATAGATGCAGTCTCGTTTAGAGAACTGAATCCTCCCGCAATTGCAGATCTAGGAAGCCCCTGGGAGGCCAAAAATAACTTAGCAGATTGGTAGGTTCCATCAGGAACCTCTACCATGCCCGACGCCCCGTTGATCCTCACATCATACTTCGCAGCCGTTAGGGCCTCGTAGGAAGCTTGTCGATCTGATTCAGTCATGCCGCTCGAGACCGATTGGTATCCAGTAGAATTCAGAATACTCCCGAATATCACGAACAAAACGACGGCCAAAATAACCGAAATTGCTGGCATCGATCTCTGGACGGCTGGCTGAGTTCTGAAGCGTCGAAAAGCCGACACAGGCCCAGACTCTGTTTTACTTGGCAGGCTCTCCGATTTACTTGGCAGGGCCTCTGATCGCTCAATCACACCAGTGTTCTCCTGGTCGACTTCACTCTGAACGCCTAATCTATTATCTAATGCAGCTTCCATAATTCACCTTGTTGAGTCACACCGGCATGCTCATAATGTCTTGATATGCTTTTAAAACTTTATTTCTAATCTGAAGCGTCGCCTCAAATGCGATAGAAGATTTTTGAGAATCGAGAACTACCTGAGTGATCGGAATATCGCTCGAATACTCAAATTGCGTTTTCGTTTCTGCAGATTGCTGCTGGATAGCATTGATATCCTTAATAGCATTGGAGATATCATCAGAGAACTTAGTCGTAACGGAGGAAGATTCTAAATCCCCGGTTCTTGCTAGATCAGCGGATCGCTGCTGAAGCTCTTGTGTTCGCTGTAGCAGATTCAATACGCCCGAAACGTTTTTTGCATCCATCATATCCTACCAACTCCTAAAATCTCTTCGTTGCCCTGACCATGCGACTCTTTGAATTTTTTGACCTTGTAGCGAAGCGTTCTAGAGCTGATTCCCAGAACACGAGCAGCTTCTTCTCGGGACTTTGTCGCCTCGATCGCCTTAAAAATTGCGCCAATCTCCGCCTCTTCTTTCGCAACAGATAAATTCGCTTCATGAGAATCTTTAACGGCACCTGAAGTCAAGTCGTCAGACTTTTGACTAGACGTAGCTGATTCTAAAGATTCCACCGCGTCAAAAATAATGTCCTGCTGATCAATACAATTATCTGTCGCAAAAACCTTAGCTCTGCAGATCACATTTTCAAGCTCCCTTACATTCCCTGGCCATCGGTAGCTCTGAAGCCTGGCAATTGCGCTCTCCGATATCGCGCAGCCAGTCCCTGCAAAACGAGTCGAGGAAGCACAGTGTCGCGCTATTTGTTTGATATCTTCCGGGCGCTCTCTCAAACTAGGTATATTGATAGGAAAAGTCGATATCCGGTAAAATAAATCCTCTCTAAACAACCTGTCGCTCACCAAATCCGACAAGCTTTGGTTCGTTGCCGCTATTAGCCGGACATCGAATGGCATTTCCTTTATGGTCCCAACTCTTGCTGAAGTTCTCTCCTGAAGGACTCTTAACAACTTCGGTTGGATATCAATGGGTAGCTCGCCAATTTCGTCTAGAAATAGGGTACCTCCGTCTGCCTGCTCAAAAATTCCCGCCTGATCTCTAACGGCGCCTGTGAAAGATCCTTTGATATGCCCAAATAGAATGCTCTCTACAAGATTCTCAGGGATCGCAGCACAGTTCAGGGCAACAAAAGGTCGTCGTGACCGAGGTGACATTGCATGCAGTGTTCGTGCAACCACCTCCTTGCCAACACCCGACTCACCTGTCAAAAGCGCTGTAACGTCGACTTTTGCAACTCTTTCGATAAGAGCGAGCATACTTTTACTCTTGGGATCACTAAAGATAACCGCGTTTCTAGCGTTTTCTGACGCTGGCAAAAGAGCGATCGCCTCTCCAATTGCGTTAACTGAAACTACGAGACCAGACCAAGTATTACCAGGATCACCGCTAGCAGGGAAAGCGAGTATGTGCGCGCACCCTAAACTGCCAAGATGACGGGCTAGCTCAACATCATTGTGAGGGATTATGAAAATTGACTTGTTGACGTTCATATTAGACATCAGGACCTGCAAGGAAGCACGCTCTGAAATCCACTCTCCCGCTATACACACGAGCTTACAATCCGTCTTGCTGATCAGCAAATCAGAATCGCTGGCTGTTTGATCACCGTCAATGGATGCGTGATGACCAGCAACATGCAAGCTCTGTTGCAGTTTGCTTAGATCGCTCGACGCATTCGAACCAAACTGGACGATAGAAAATTCCACTATTTAGACCCTGCTCTACTTTACATCTCTAGTAAAAGCAAAAATCGTTCCAAAATTTTAAACTACTGATAAATAGGGTATTTTTTATTATTAAACTGAAGATAGGGAGGGGTGTCTCTTTTTCGACATCTCAGCGGATATCTAATTTTTCTAACTTTGCTATTAGAGTCGTTCTCTTCACACCGAGTACTCTGGCGCACTCAGATACGTTTCGGTCCACCCGATACAAAACGGACTCAATCAGGCCTCTCTCAATATCAGCCAGAGTGGCTTTTAAACCGTTACTTAAAAGGTCATCAATAAACAACGTCTTCTCATAAACAGAAATTTGTCCTGCGAGATCCTCCTTAAGAACCGGTAGAGACAAGCCCCCTTCATGAAGCATTAGATTGGGATTCACGGTCGCATCGCAACTCTGCTGGCTATCAGTTTCCAAAGGTACCGGCAATTCGTCAATCAAGGAGCACATAGCCGAGGGAATATACTGAGCAGGGATCAACCGCAAGTCAATATTCTGCCCTGCCGGATAGAGAACAGAGAGTCTACGGCAAAAATGCTCTAGCTCTCTCACATTTCCAGGCCACGGATAGTCGGCCAGCACAGACTGACATGCTTTGCTAATGGAGATTGGCTCTTTCCCATGAGAAAATTTAGCCGCAAACAGGTCAAATAACTCTTCGATATCAGATATTCTGTCAGACAGGCAGGGCACCCGGATTGGGATAACGTTAAGCCGAAAAAAAAGATCCTCTCTAAAGTCACCAGTTCCCACGAGATGCGGAAGATCTCGATGAGTCGCACAAATTATCCGAACATCGACAGATTCTTCTCTATCTGATCCAAGCCGAGATACTCTCCCGTCCTGGACCACTCGTAGTAATTTAACTTGAAGCTGAGGCGGCATATCTCCGATTTCGTCTAAAAATAAAGTTCCTCCATGAGCTTGCTGAAATCTTCCCTTGTAATCGCTCACGGCGCCAGAAAATGCACCTTTGACATGACCAAATAACTCATTCTCTAGAAGCTCATGCGGAATAGCGCCGCAGTTAATCGGCACAAAGCTTCCAACTTTAGATCGATTCGAAAGTTTATGTATGGCTCGAGCTACATTTTCCTTACCAACGCCCGACTTCCCTGCAATCATGATTGGAGCGTCGGACGGAGCAACCTTCACAACGCTCTCTTTCAGCTCACGCATCACCTCGGAGGACCCGATTAAATCTGGCAATTCAATTTTGACCTGATTATTCACTAAAATCCCTAAGTTATCCCGAAACGAGTGTTAAATCTCGATGAATATTTACAATTGTTCCCTCCGGAGGCTAGCACAGACGCAGCGACAAGGGGAATCCCCGCCAATTAATGCTCCATCCAGCTAGTCAGTGTCTTTGTCAGCGCCCTTGCCGGGCTGTCTCGTGAATTATTTGCCTGCATGCTTAGGGCCTCTGCGTATCAGGGGTGCTTACGATTAAACTTCATAAATTAAGGAGAATCGGACCCAACCACTTTGTCGACAAAGATGTCGAGCGGTAATACTGCAGTTACCCCAACATTGGGTGAGTCCACCAACTGAGTAATGCGCAGGTCAACCGCTACGCTAGCAATCACTAGTGCCTGATTCCTGTTGTACCCATAAGTAGTCACTATGTGCTTGATCATACTACTAATAGCGTTACGAGCCGCTATGTTTATATCGTTAGACACGTTGCCAAGGTGACCTAGCACTTTTGAGTCGAGATATTCCATATGAGGAGGTACTTCACCTGGTTTTTTAACAGGTATTCCGGTAACCGCATAAAAACGTTCGGAAGGGATATCTAAAAACCGTGAAACACCTTCGAAATGGGGACCATACGTAAGATCTGGCCCATTACGAAGCAGCTCTGTAGTAATGAGAATATCTGCCGATATCTCGATCGCCGTTCCCGACACTTCTCCGTCTCCTTGTGCGTAGTGCACATCCCCAATGGTCAGGCCGCAGCCTTTGATATAACACGGAAGATAAACCGATCCTCCAGGCTGTAAATAGCGAATGTCCATATTTCCGCCGTGTTCGCGTGGCGGAGCGGTGCGGAGACACTCGTTGGACGCGGACCCGTCAGGGCCGCAGATTGCCGACGGCGTCGCTCCGTTGGAAACCGGCAGCATCACTTGCGCGCCTGCGTCGGCGAGCTGCTGTTCGCGTTGCAGTATTGCTTGCAATTGGGTGGGTCCGGGTAGCGTCGATATGATACCTGGGAAACTCCCGTTGGGTATGCGCACGCCTCTAAGATCATCGCTCACGGCGAACTCATTATTCAGCCGCCAGATCGCTAAAAACTGGCCTTCCATCAGATCGCGGATAAAACCGCCACTGCCAAAGGTATAACCATACTCGCCGGGGTCAATGCTAATTATGGTGATTTTTAATACATCGCCTGGTTTCGCGCCTTCGATATGAACCGGACCCGCCATAGGGTGAGCGAAGTTTGAGCTCATGCCCATAAAGCGAGATTTATCCAGTATGCCCGAGCGCAATAATTTGCCCTCTTCTGTGACTGCCCGTTGCGCTGCAACAGTGCCCAACACGTCGAGTGCATCACGGGTATGAAACAAGATGGCCTGCCCGGGGTTGACTCTATGAGTCATCGGTATTGACGGATGTAATCGATTGGTACAGCTTGCATCGTCAATGCAAAGTCCCTGAACTGCGCCGATAACGACGCTTTCTGGCTCAGCTGCAATAGCGAAAACGTTATAAATGGCGCAGATAAGAAGGGTGGTTTGCCTGATAAAGTGTTGCAATGTCTTTCTCTCCGAATCACTTTCCATGGCAAAACTCAGTCGAGCGCTACTTATATCTATGTATATCGGCGCCCGATACCGTCTTGCCTCCCAATCTGGGCTATTTACTTATCAAGCATTTCGCTGGTGTCATCAAAAATAGTCATGGCTTTGCTAAATCTGGTTCTCATATTGTCGTTATTCTCGGGTCCGAAAGGGGATACATACACCTCAAATTTATCCGCATTATGAAGTTCAAAGATACAAACCAACACGCACTGCTGTAGTTTAAACTAGTCCCACAACCGAGTTAAGGGGTGATACTTAAAAGCTGGAAATAGACAAATGAACGCAAAAAAGAAATATTCGAAGGAATTCAATCTGAATCCCGTTAGCCCGGTACCCTATCACAGCTAAACAAGAATCGAAGCGGCGAAAAGCTTCGGCATCAACCCGACTATACTGAGGCGCCAGGTTAAAGAACATCAACGATCAAGTGGCGAGCAGGCTTTTCAGGGAAACCCCAAACTGACACAGGAACAGACAAAAATCCACCGATTGAGAAAGGAAAACAGGCGCGTTAAGACGGAGAAAGTTATGTCAAAAAAAGCGACTGTAGATTCAATTAATCAACGCAACACTCTAAACCATAATCTCTTTAGGGTATTTGAATTTGAATGTTTTTAGAGAGCGCGGATTTAACTGTTTTGCTGCGAAGTCCAACACAGACGGGGAATGCTGAGCAAGGGATGTTTTCTTCGGGAAATATTGTCGAATCAGAGAATTCATATTCTCAATTGCGCCTCTTTGCCAAGAACTCTGGTGATCGGAGAAATAGACAGGTATGCCTGTTGCCTGAGTGAACGCGAAATGTTGCGCTAGCTCCATGCCGCAATCCCAGGTCAGCGACCGTTTCATGCCGGCCGGGAGCTCTTTAAAAACTTTGATTAGGTCCACCATTAACAGACTTTGAATCTTTCCCCTTTAGCTTGAGTACCAGATTGAATCTGCTTTTTCTATCCACCAAAGTGGCAATGTGAGTGTTACCCGAACCCGTAACCAGGCCGCCTTTCCAATGCCCAATATCCCTTCTTGGCTTGATGGATTTGGGACGATTACGGATTGAAGCACCGTTGACAATATTAATCGTTCCTCTGTCACCAGACCTTAAGTAGCCTCTACTTTGCTTCATTCTGCGCGAACGTCTTAAATGTTTTGTCAGCAGATGATCTAAGGTTTTCCATGAGCGGACGTACAACGTTTGCATGGAATAGACCGCTGCATCGATGGCATTAGCGCCACTACTGGCCGAGGCCAAGTGCACCGGGTAGCCCCGAACGCGCACCCGAAACAAAATCACGCCCACATTGGCCCGGACCTAGGCCTCGCCCACCGGCTCCGGAATAATCGCGGCATCCGCCTGATAACCCCGGACCAGCGCCGACAGCGCGCCATTGCCCGTACACTCTTCTTCGGTTACCGATTGCACATAAACCGGTGCGGCGGGCTGAAACCCCGCACGCGCCAGCGCATCCAGCGCAAACAGGTTTGCCGCAAGCCCCGCCTTCATATCACCCGCACCGCGACCATATAGCCAATCGCCCTCCCGATGAGGCTCAAAGGGCGGCGCATCCCACAAGGTTTTGGGGCCCGTTGGCACTACATCGACATGCCCGTTTAGAATCAAGGACCGCCCGACTTGCTGCCTAGGCCGGTGGGTTGCGACCACGTTAATGGCCTGATCGTAATCGTGGGCGATCGGGGAAAACCCCGGATGGTGCGCGATATCATCCGCCTCAATACGCCAGCGATCGACCGAGTAACCGCGCGCGCGATAGGCCTCGAACAAGAAATCCTGGCAGGTGCCTTCTTGCCCCCGGGTTGAGGGAAAGCGAACCAATGCTTCGGTGAACTGCAATTGGGCCTCGAAGGCCGCGTCGACCGATTGTAATATCGCGTCGCGCCGCGCGCTCGATAACGTTGGCATACCGGCAACCCCCTCGATCAAGACTATTTTTTGAACTTATAGGTAATGCCAGAAGAATACCGCAAATTTTGCGCATCAACGCCCGATAAGGGATTACTGTCGTTATCAAAGGCAACCGTTAGGTCCATCGAAAAAGCCTGCGTCAACTGCGTTTCAAATTTAATCATCGCAATGCTTCTTAAATCGCTCGGGTCAGAAAATTTCGGCTGGACATAGGCCGAGAGACTCAAGGTTGATGCATTGGCCAGGCTCAGCGGAATCTCCGCAGTCAAATACACATTCGCTCGATAGTTCGTCTCGGTGGTTGCTAAATCCACGAACCGCTCGCGCTCTGCAAAGCCGCCAAGCCCCAGCAGTACCCGGCGACGATCTGGGCTCAGCGTTTCAAACCGATAGCCAACCCCCAATAAATGACGCGCATCCAGCTTTTGAAATCGATCCTGCTGGGTTTGTAAAAAGCCCTCGACACCGGACCGACCGGTGAGGGCTCTGACATACCGAGCGTGCAAAAAGCGATTATCGGCCGTATCTGCCCCACCCGAGTCTGCTTTAGCATAGCTTCCAATTAACAAGATTGTTTGATCTTCGCGACGCCACAGTTGGTGCCCTTCAAGTGAGAAGGACTGCCGAGAATCATTGCCACTGGCGCCACTAAAATCGACCGAGACCACGCTCAGCGTCGCGGCCTCGGGCGCCGCATAGTACTCGTCATGCACATCGACAATCCCGAGCGCCGTTATGGGCAAAAATGATAACCCTAACAACAGACAACTCGCGGAGCGCTTGGATCGCAAGCTAAAGCTTACCGAAGGGAGAAAAATCATTGTGGACACTCGATTTAATTCGCCGCATTTTGACGGGATGATGCCCCAGACGCAAACTCTGGTTGCATACCCAGATGACTTTAAAGCACGTATGATGCGGTCAAACGTTGCTCGAGCCAAGCATGTCAAACCCCTCACCAAACCCGTCCCCAAACCAAGTCGATTTCTCAACCAAGCTGTATTACGGTTTTGGGGCGGTTGCCAACGGCGCGACGGCTAATGGGTTTAACTACCTGCTCTTATTTTACTACAGTCAAGTCATTGGCCTGCGAGCCGATCTGGTTTCACTCGGCATCCTCATTGCACTCGTGTTTGATGCAGTCTCGGACCCAATGGTTGGGTATATCTCGGATAACTTCCAGTCTCGCCTGGGCCGCAGGCATCCGTTTATGTATGGCGCCGGCGTCCCGGTTGCTGCGGCTTACTTTTTTCTGTGGTCACCACCGGATCTGCCGGAAACCCAACTGTTTTTGTATTTCGTTGGGATGAGCGTACTCATCCGAACCCTCATTACCTTTTATGAAATCCCCGCGACGGCACTCGTTGCCGAGCTCACAGACAACTATGACGAGCGCACCAAGCTCATGAGTTTTCGCTACTTCTTTGCCTGGTGGGGCGGCCTGACCATGGCGGTCTTAAACTACTTGGTCTTTTTGCCTGAGGAAAAGGGCGGACTGGAATACATTCAAGGCTGGCAGAACTACGGACTCACCGCCTCGATCATTATCTTTATCTCGATCTTCGTGTCAGCTGCAGGCACTCACCGGCATATTCCCAATTTAAAGCAGCCGCCACCCAAAACAGCGTTCAGTTTTCAGAAAACGGTCGGCGAACTCAAAGAAACCCTTTCGAACCGCTCCTTCTTTGCGCTGTTTATCTCGGCCTTGTTTATGGCGGTGGCGTCCGGCGTTTCAACCTCGCTCAGCATCTACTTTTCACGCCACTTTTGGGAGCTCACCAGTAGCGAAATTGGCTATATGAACCTGCCTTATTTCTTGTCCGCGCTGATCGCGTTGGGGGTTGCGCCTTGGATCTCAACCAAACTCGGTAAAAAACGCGGCGGCATGCTCACCTTTGCCATCTCGTTTGGCATGGCGCCGATGCCCTATATCCTTCGGCTGCTGGGTTGGTTTCCAGAAAATGGTACCGACGCCTTGTTCTGGACGCTGGTGGTATTTAACGCCCTTGAGGTCACGCTGATTATTATTGCCGCCTCTTTGGTCGCCGCAATGATTGCCGATATTGTCGAGGACAGTGAGGTTAAAACCGGTCGCCGCTCCGAAGGCATTTTCTTTGCGGCCAACAGCTTTGCGCAGAAGGCCGTGAACGGTCTTGGGGTCGTTGTGGCCGGACAGATTTTAGCCATAATCCAATTTCCAACCCAGGCGAAGCCCGGCGAAGTGCCAGAAAGCACCATAGCCGATCTTGCGATCTACTACATTCCGGTGATCTTCTTCTTTTACATTTTGGCGCTGGCAGTTTTGTCGTTGTACAAGATTAATCGCGCGGGACACGAGGCCAATCTCCGGCAACTGGCAGACTCACAACGCCCTTGAGGGCCGCTGGCAAGGCTCATTATCCCGTGGACGGAAAATCAAAGGGCACTGGTGACCTGATCGATCTTGACTGCTTACCGCCGCCGTTACTGCGATTCAATACAGCGTGTTCGCGGCGTTGAGCCACGCCAGATTCATGCGCTTATGCTGCGCCGACCGCGTTCGTTGCGATGAGCTCGCGAGCAGTGCGGGCCCTAAAATCAAGAATCGCCTTTGAAGCGATTCAAAATACACTGACTTTCACGCCGCCAAGCGTTAATTGCCTTATAATCGGACTTGCTGCTCAGCCGTGGCGTGCAGGCTTTGAGCGCCCAACAGACTCAACACATACAGTGACGCCCGGTTTAAACCCGCCCAATAGGAAACCAGTCCGATGCAATCTGATTCTTCCAGTCGATTTTTGATGGCGAATGCCGACCTTCGCGGTTACCTGCTGCAGCTCAATGAGACTTATGCCGACAGCCTCAGTGCAACGGATTACCCGCTGCCCATCCGAATTTTGTTGGGAGAGTTTCTTGCTGCCGCGGCCTTGTTGTCAGAAACCATTAAATTCAAAGGTCGGCTGCTGCTGCAGGTCAAGGGCCTTGAAAAAATTACCCTGCTGGCGGCCGAAGCCAGCAGCGAGCGCAGTCTGCGCTGCGTCGCCCGGTTTCAGGATTTATCAGATGGTGATGCCCCAGATTTTGAAGCTTTGCTCGGCGGTGGCACGCTGGTCGTCACGATCGAGCCCGAGCATGGCGAGCGCTACCAAAGCTTGGTGCCGTTAACCGCGCCCAATCTTGCGCAATGCCTCGAGTTTTACTTTGGGCAATCGGATCAGCTTGGCACCCAGATTATGCTGCATTCCGATGGCGAGACCGCAACCGGATTCCTTCTGCAGCAGTTACCCGCCCAGTTGGAAACAGATAAGACCAAACGAGCAGATCAGTGGCAGCACTTTAGTATTCTTGCCGGAACCCTCACCCACGCCGAGCAAATCGCACTTTCGGAAGCCGCTCTTTTAAAACGTTTATTCGTTGAAGATGCCGTCGAGTTGTTCCCACCCAAAGCACTCCGGTTTGCCTGCACCTGCAGCCGCACCCGGATGGCGAATGCCCTAATTGCCTTAGGAGAAGCCGAGCTGCAAAGCTTACTGGCCGAGCAAACCGAGCTGACCTTGAATTGCGAGTTCTGCGGCGCGCAGTATGAACTCGATGGCGAGGCTATTGCCGCCGAAGCCCGAGGCGACCGGCCCGCGCACTGACCCGCGAAAACCTAAAAAAACCTTCAACCAATGCGACCGCCTATGCTGATTAACACTCAGCAAGCATGCAGGCGCCAGCACTCAAGCCCGTCGCCCGATTTAATTCAGTTTTCGCTCCGTTCGAAGGAACACAAAGAAACAGGCCGTCGCGACCGCCGACAAAAGATGCCAAATACCATGGGCTTGAATCAATGAATCTGGATTGCACCAAGGATGCGCGGGCTTGCCCGTTTGCCAAATGGCAAACGCCAACAAGTAGCTGCCCATGCCCATAAAAAACCAAGGCCAGTAATTGCGTCGACCCGATGGCGCATGTGGGGCTAGAAGACCTGGCACCCAGAACAGCACGACCCACCAATACCGAGCGGGCTCATCCCACATTTCAAGTGGCGTGATCCCAAAGATCCCGGCAACCGCGAACCCCACCAGACCTGACAGCCAGCGAAAATGCTGAGCATGAAAGCGGTACAGGACTTCAGAGATCACCCAAAAGGCGATCGACAACCCAAAGAAATCAAGATTAATCCCCAAACCCCAACCGTAAACGGCGCGGCCAACCCCGTAGACCAGGACAAGCCCCGAATAAATGCTCAGCAACCGGATGCTCGTCCATCGCCCCATTGCCCCGACATTGATCAACCACGGGATTAGGATATACATCACCATACTGAGATTATCGGCCCAACCGCCCCACCCGGTATGGGTGCCGTGCATGAGCAAAGACCCCGGACCAAGCCAGATCGCAGCACCGGCATACAAAATCGCCACCGGGCTGTGGCCAAACATGAGGCCTTGCCGGCCAGCCCGCACATCACCGCCTAAACACCAGAGCATCCATAACCCTGCCACCATAAAGCCAAGGTTGCTCAGCGCATTCACCGGTTCATGAAAGAGCCCAGGCTGAACCCGCTCACACCATCGGGAGACCTCACCAACCGCTTGCTCAACCGCCGCCGGCGTGCCCCAACCATTCCAACCCACAATGGTGTAGCCGACAAAAAAGAGGACGCTTGCGAGCAAGCCAAATTGAAATGGCCGATAGGCACTGGCGGGGGTATTCATAACGTCTTAATTCCGGTTAAGCACGACCCGATGAGTTTCTCGAAGACGGCACAGAAATGGAAGGGGTTATGGGCTCGGCCTAAGGCATCGCCCTGGGCCAACACCCAGAAAAACACGCGGATGCAGAACCCGCCGCACCTTTTATACCAAAGGCCAAGGCCGAGAATGCAGTAGGCCACGATTAATCGCGCGGGCGGCAAGGATCCGCGTTTCCGAAAAACCCACTCCGAAAGCTAGCGCGCTTACGTGTAAGCGTCTTTCAACAGCAGATCTTCTCGCAGGGTTTTGGAGGCCAAATAATAATGCAGCGCAGACCAAATGTTGCCGCCCACTGCAAGAACGAGCAGCGAATAGCGAATGGAATCAACCCCATAGTCTGCTGAAAAATAATCACTCAGCATGCCCGCAAACACCGGCCCCAAGCCCAAGCCAATCAAATTCAAGACAAACAATAGGATCGCCGAGGCAGTCGCGCGCATCTGAGGCGGCACCAGGGTCTGGGTCATACCAAAAGTTGGACCCAGATACATCGGGCCAAGAATCGCGCCCGGCACCGCCAAAATGAGCGCCATCACCGGATCTTGGGTCGTGTAAAAAAAGACCGCAAACGGCACCGATAAAAAGGTCGCAACCCCTGGGAACAACATATACCAGCGTTGGTCTTTCTGGCCGAACCGGTCACCCAAATAGCCCCCCAAAAAGGTGCCAATGACTCCGGTCAAACCGATTAAAAACAGATAGCTTGAGGTTTCGGCCAGGCCGTAACCATGAATGCGCATGAAAAACGACGGCATAAACAACGCCACGCCATAGCCCACAAACGCGTGCAGCGAGCCCGCAAAGGATAAATGCCGAAAAGAGCGCAAGCCCCACATAAACCGGATGGTCTCTTTTAGCGGAATTTGCACTTCAGGTACTTTCTGCTGCGCAATAGGACGATGTAAGCCGCGCACCGGCTCGCGAATGGTTAAGTAAACAACCAAGGACAAGATAATACCGGGGCAACCGACCAGCAAGAAAGCCAGCCGCCAGCCATAATACTCACCGATCCAGCCGCCCGCTAAGGTGCCGATCGCACCCCCGATGGGGATGCCCATCGCATAGATGGCCAAGGCCGTGGCCCGTTTATTTTCTGGAAAATAATCAGAAATCATCGAATGGATTGGCGGCGAACACCCGGCCTCACCAATCCCAACCCCGACTCGCGCGAGCAGCAAACCGCCAAAGGATTTGGCGGTACTGGTCATCATCGTCATCCCGCTCCAAATCAGAATCGCAAGGGCTACGATATTTTTACGAACGCCCACATCGGCCCAGCGCGCAATCGGGATTCCCGCAATGGTGTAAAACAAGGCAAAGGCAATTCCGCCTAGCAATCCCAGCTGGGTATCACTTAAATCAATCTCTTCTTTAATCGGCTCAATCAAAATCGAGAAGATCTGCCGATCAACAAAATTAACAATATAGATCAGCAAGAACATGCCTAAGGCATACCTTAAATAACCTTTGCTGTACCCCGTCTCTGAGGCGACTTCGGCATCACTTTCATTTGAATTCATCGATCGGTTTCCTTTAACGCCTTAACCTCATTAATCTATAACCTTGGCCTTGCCTTTTTAACCGCTCGCTTACAAGGCCAGGCGATTAAAATACGATCTGTCACTTGTCTGCTACCACCTCAAAGAGCCAAACGTCACCCTCACCCACCATGGCTAAAATCGCATCATCACTTGCGTCTTCTGAACCCAGCCCATATTTTTTCGAAAATTTTCGCATGACGGCCGGCACCACGGGCTCGTCCAATAACCGCTTGAGTCGCTGGGGATAAATCGCGCCGTCCACCCGAATCAGGATGGCGTTATTCTCAACAATATGCCCCGGCCACTGTTTCCAAATCTTGCCGACAACGGTGTTCATATAACCGCTGACAAAATAGAGTTTTTGCTCGACGACCACTAACCAGATCGTTCGAGCGGTTGCAGGCGCCATGGTTTGAAACTCAATAACCTCTCGCCCGGCTAAAAAGGACCAATCCGACAAACCGCTGCGAACCTCGCCAGAGGAAAAGGCGCCGCCCGACAGCATGCCGTAAGGGCCATCTGCAAACCGCATTGCCACCAAGCCCGACGTGATGATCACGAGGACCAAAACGGCAACAACAACCAGCTTTTGGCGTAGCTTCATCGCGCACTTCCTTTTTTGGCACTCAAAGACAGTATCACACTCGCTGGCCGGACTCAGTGCTATTTTGGCTTGATCCAGAGCGCCGCGCACTTGGTCAGCAAGGGTTAAGACTTGATCACGGAAGCCTCCGGCAGCATTTCTTTTGTTCGCAATTTCTGCTTTGATTCGCTCAATAGTTTAACAAGAGCAAACGCCAATGATTGTCCACGGCCAAACGATAGAGAAACACGCTTTTGAGGCAGCAACTGGATGGGTGATCAAGCCAGAAGGCGCCTGCAAGGCAGAAACTTGCATTCCCTTACCTTTCGCAACCGACACCGAAGACCTCCCCGCCGTTGCACTGGCCAATGCAATGAACCTGCCGCTCGTTGAAGAACCCAGAATGGATGTGCTTGCGATCGGACCAGACAGCCTGGGCGGTCGCGCGGTATCCAGTGCCAAAGCGCCCGATCTGTGCCTGCCAGACCTGGATGGCACATTGCATCGATTATCCGACTTTCTAGGGCAAAAAATTATTGTTTATGCCTGGGCGCCCTACTGAGGCTGCGCAAATCACTTGTCCGTGTGGCGAGCATTACGAGACGAAGTTCATCACCTAGGGGTTGAACTGATCACGGTTGGTCTTGATAGTCTCGGGTCCAGCGGCTGTCGAGCGGCCATTGAAGCCGCAGCACCAACCCATCCAGCCCTAATTGATACCCACCATGATGTCGCACGGTTATTTGGCGTCGTCAATATTCCACAATCTATTTGGATTGACGAGCAAGGGATGATCATCCGAGGTGTGACCTCAGCGCCACCGCCGCCTGTTAGTGATGCGGGTGCACCCGCTGGTCCACCACCGGATTTACCCGCCCGCATGATGGACATCATGGGCGAAGCCGCGCACATTGAAAGTGACCCCGCGACCTATCACGCCGCCTTAAAAAACTGGATAACCCACGGCGCTGACAGCCCTTATGCCCTTTCAGCCAGTGAGGTGATTAACCGATCTGGGCCGCAATCGACCGAGCGCGCCTTGGGGCATGCGCATTTTGAGCTGGCCTGTGAGGCGGTTGTGCAGGATCAAAAGGCCATTGCGGTTGAACACTTTCAGGCCGCGCATCGGCTCGTACCCGACAGTTGGACCTACCGTCGTCAGGCCTGGTCTTTGGAGACGGTCGCCGCTGCAGGTCCCTTCGAGCGATTTTGGCAGGGTCCTCATCCCGACCATCCAGAGCAGTGGCCTTATGAAGGCGACTGGTTAAGCGATATTCGTGCGGAAGGCCCAGCTAATTATTATCAGCCTTGGGAGGACTAAGGGGCGCCACTCAATACCGCGCAGACCGCAGAAGAGGGTCCCTATTTTTGAACCCCATTGATTCTGGGCGGCATACGCCGCTTCAGCATCTCGGTTGATTGAGCGCTCACGCTTTTTGTGATGTAGTTCAACCCCAACAAAACTGTTGCTCCTAACACAACGCAAGGAAACCACATGACACTCGAAGTCATCGGCGCCGGCTTTGGCCGAACCGGAACCCTCTCGCTTAAATACGCACTCGAGATGCTCGGCTATCAAAAGTGCTACCACATGATGGAATTGCGAAATCACCCGGATCATCAAGGCCTCTGGCAGGCCGCGCATCGTGGTGACGCCGTCGACTGGCCTGCGCTTTTTTCAGGTTATACGGCAACGGTCGACTGGCCCAGTTGCAACCTCTGGCAGGCACTGAGCGTGGCCTACCCGGATGCCAAAATCATCTTGTCCCTGCGTGATCCTGAGAAGTGGTACGACAGTGTCATGAACACTATCTACGCGTCGTCCAAGGCCCGCTTTGATAGTGATGACCCTGCTAATCAGGCCGCCGGCCAATGGGCTATGGAGATTATTTGGAACCGGGTTTTCGATGGTCGTATGGACGACCGGCAACATGTTATCGAGGTTTTTAACCGGCACAATGACGCCGTTATTAAGACCGTCGAGCCGGCGAAGTTACTGGTCTTTGAGGCGGTGAATGGCTGGCCTGCGCTGTGTGATTTTTTAGGCAAAGACCTTCCCGCCGAGCCCTATCCTCGCGTCAACTCAACCGAAGACTTTAAAAGTATTTGGCACAAGACCTCAGAAAAAGAATAGCGCTAACGCCGCATTGACTCCGCTTGAATGAGCTGCGCGCTGCAGCTCAAAAAACGCTGGATTCGCCCTCTGCAAACAGCAAACGGGCATCCAAGCGAAACGGCTGTTGCAGGTTTTCACGACCCGGTGAATACAGTGAGCCTCCAGCGTGACGGCGCTGCCTCCGAGTTAGGTTATCTTCGATGAGCGTTAGCACGCGGCCCGTGATCAATCCGCCCCGCCTTTGGGCTCAATAAAAGCATGACTCGCACGGCCGATGGTTGCAGAATGAATGTCGCGGCGGCTGAATTAACCCCTGGCCTTGGTCAATCAAGGGTGTTGGCACGTGATTATCTGGCGTATTCTCAGGAAACAAAACTAAAAAAAGGCGATCACTATGTCAGCAACCGGTCAATGGGCAGTCACCCTGAAATCCCCGATGGGCGCGCAAGATGCAACGCTTTCTCTCACCGAGGAAAACGGCGTGCTGTCTGGCTCGATGGCAGGCCCGCAGGGTGAACAGACCTTTAACGATGGCGCAGTAGACGGCGATGCGCTGACCTTTAACATTGCGATGACGCAGCCCATGCCAATGACCATTGAGTGCCAAGCCGTGATCTCGGGCGATAGCATTTCAGGGACCGCGAAATTAGGCGCGTTCGGTCAGGCGACCTTCGAAGGGTCTCGCAAGTCTGATTAATTGGCCCGCTGGTCAACGAAAGCGCGCGCTGAATTAGCCTGCTTGGATGAACAGACATTGAGGCCGCTTTTAGACAACCTGTCTGTACATTAAGGTGATCCGTTCATTTTTGAACAAGGCCGAAAACAAGCAGTGCAGCGATTGCGATGGCCATCGAATTCAAACCGTCACGGCCATCGAAGGCCCTCGGCATCATCATCCCGGAATGATCCGGATTTGAATGTAGGTGCAGCCGGCAACCCACAGACCGTTCTTTACCCACTTGTGGCTTAGCGCGTCTTCCTCGTTTGGCCTCTTTAAATTATCCTGCTATTCTCGCAATTCGTAACAAACCACTGGTTGCAGAAATACGATGACAGACTTCCCCTTATCGCCTGATCTAATAACAACTGAATGGCTAAGTGGTGCGCTCGGCTATACGGTACGTCATTTTACATTTGAGCCTCTAGGCGCGGGGGGCGGCCTACTCGGCCTTTTAGCCCGACTACACATTGAATCTGATGAGGGACCGGAAACGATCATAGCGAAGTTTCCGACCCTGGCACCTGAAAACCGCGCGCTCGCCGAGACTTATGATATGTATGGTCGAGAGTTTCGCTTCTATACTCAGATTGGACCAACCGTCCCATTAAGAGCGCCACAGTGTTACTACGCAAACTTTGTCGTGGAAAATAACGACTTTGTATTACTGCTGGAAGACCTTCAAGCCTACCGCCTGGGAGATCAGGTTGAGGGTTGCACCATCGATGAAGCGCATCAAATCATTGCGAGCGCAGCTTCCCTGCACCGCAACACCTGGCAACCTGACCATCTCCCTGAGATCAAACAGCATGATATGCCCTACCAACGGGAAGGCATGATTGCCGGATTCCAAGTCGGGTGGCCCGTCGTCCAGCGGGAGTTCCCGCAGTTCTTCAACGATGAAATTGTTAAGGCGGTTAACACAATGCCGCAACAGATTAACGTCCTACTCGACAAGATTCATGATGGCCCGCTGGTCATCGCTCACGGTGATTTACGGCTCGACAACATCTTTTTCTCGGACGATGGCATTGCACTGGTTGACTATCAGGCAGTCTGCAAAGCAGCGCCAGAGCATGACCTAGCTTATTTTATTACCCAAAGCCTCTCTGATGAGGTTCGAGGGTCGCAAGACTGGGTCGCTATCTATCATCAGCATCTGACCAGCGAAGGTATCGACTACGATCTAGAAACGTCACGAGCACGATATAAACTTTGCGCCATGTACTTCATCTGTTACGCAATAATTATCGCGGGCACACTCGATACGGCAAACGAACGCGGCAGAAAGTTAGCTGAAACGCTGTTGGGTAACTCAATCAGATCTCTGACAGAGTTGAATGCATTTGAATTACTGTCGTAACTAGAACGTCTTCTAATTTACGAACGCGATAGCAGCCCGTCTCGAGGCGCACAGCTGAATTTGATCGCGTCAAACGCAGGCAAAGAAAGCCATTACGATCTACTTTTATTCAGGTGCCCGAGATCATCAGGCGCGCTGGGATTCACCGGCTCTAAAAGTCCAAGGCGAAGTCCAAACTGCAAAGAGGGTAATCACTCAATCGAAGCCATCATCGTCAGTCAGCTTCAATAGCATCCTGCCATCAAGCTCGCCGGTAAAAAGGCAATTGAACGTGGCAGGTAGATTTTCAAACCCGGTGCGTTCATCAATTTTATACTTGATTTTGCCTTGATCGATCCAGGCACCGATATGCGCCTGCGCCTCGTGATATCTCGGTCGGTAGTCGGCTACCACGAAACCTTCAATACGGGCCCGCTTAACCAGTAAGTTCGCGGCACAGGGACAGGTCTGAATAGAATCAAAAGAGGTTTTCGATAAACAACACCAAAGATGCGGGCGGCCCATCTTTGAATCGGTTTGTTATCCAAGGTAGTCAGCCTCGACTAGTCCAAGTCAGAGCGCATTTGAAATGACCCGAGGCCATCAAATCAGCCAATTCATTGACCACAGCGGCGCCGATCCAGCCTCAAAAAGTTGCCTTAATTTATCGATCACACGAACTCGTTCGCGCTAGCTTCTCTCTACCCAGATCGGCCTGGGAGACTGCGGCGAATCAGGCCACTTTATAACCCTTGTATTAATTGAATAAAGCGGCAGGTCGTCACCTAGAGCATACTGATCTGATCAGCGAGCAATGCCAGTTCAATCGGCGTCCACAACACTTCGCCGAGGGCGTCGCATCCAATCCAATTAATAAGTGCTCAGCCGCTTGGACCCTTACGCTAGTTGCAGTGGGTCTAATGCTGTTCCGGGCGGATAGTTGTCCGCAATCTGGTACATCCCATCGAAGGTAATGGCCGAGCCCAGCGTCATGATCCCCCCATCGCCGACGTTACCCAACGTCAGTTGGGCAATTGCGCACCGGTCTTTGTTCATTGGCGCTTGCAATGCGGTGAGCACGAGCCCATCCGGCCCAGCCTCGATCCCCAGCTCCGTGAGCGTTGATTTAAGCATCCCGCCGTGTGCTTCGAAGGTGACCGCGCCAGAAAACCGCATCGCACCGGTTGCACTACCATCCGGCGCAAAAGCGAGATCGCCGCCCGGTACTGCGGCAAAACGAAAGGCCCCATCCTCAGCAAGCGTTGCGCCCTCACTCAAGGTGATCGACCCGCCCGCTGCCTCAACGTACGCCCTAAAACTCGCCTTTACACCCCACGTTAATCTGTTAAACGTCATTGCAGCTCCATTGGTTACAAAGCGTAAAGGATGGCCCAACCTGCAACAAATTGCACCTTTGTATCCTTACCTTGCGCCTTGCACGCCGGGGCATCTTCGATCGAGGCGAACCCATGGGCCAAAGATGCGAAGAACCGGTTGCATTGGGTAAGCCTCAGCACCGTTGAGCATCTCTATCACCGCCTGACGCCCGAGCCAAAGCAGTGTAAGTAGCCCCTAGCTTGCCCCCTCAGCGCTGACCAAAGCAGACTTTCTTCACGCCCACGCTGCGTTTAAGATCAAGTCAGCTTTGATTTACCACATTCAACATCACGTTTTGAACTGCGTAACGCCGGAGCCGATCATTCGCGCAGGCCGGTACTCAACGCGAGGCAAACCCTGCCGGGCGTATTTTTGAGCTTGCTTGCCGACGCGCGCCGCGCGCAAACCGAGTCTCGCAATAACACAAGGAGCACTACATGAAACTTTGGCACTGTCAGGATGCACGATCACTTCGAGCGCTTTGGGCCTTGGAAGAAATGGGCCTACCTTACGAGCTGGAGGTTATGCCGTTTCCCCCAAGATTCCTTCATGCGGGCTACCTTGAGGTGAATCCGCTGGGCACGGTGCCTTACTTTGTCGATGGCGATCATGCGTTAACCGAGTCATCGGGGATCTGTCACTACCTCGTCGAGCGGTATCAGCAATATGACTTCGGTGTCAGGCCGGAGGCGCCCGAGTACGGCGCCTACCTCAACTGGCTGTATCACAGCGATGCAACCCTTACATTTCCGCAAACGCTCTACCTGAGATACACCCAACTCGAGCCCGATGAGACCAAGGCATTGGTGGGTGAAGATTATAAGAAGTGGTATCTGGCGCGCTTGCGAATGCTCAATGCGAGGGTCACCGATCATGAATATCTGGTCGCGGATCGGTTCACCATTGCTGACATTGCATGCGGTTACGCGCTGTATCTGGGTGAGAACCTGGGTATTTCGAAAGCCTATAAAGCCCCGACGCAAGCGTACCTTGAACGCCTTAAGGCGCGCCCAGGATTTCAGCAAGCCCAGGTTGCGCAGCAGCGCCCGCCCGCCGTTGGGCAACCCTGACCCGCCTCGCGGCCCAGATGCTCCGTTCTCGATTTTAAGAAGGATCCCATCCAATCGCGCCGTATTGTTTTGGGCTTGTTAGATGCCCCCATTCTTTAGAAAACCCCAAGTGGTCGATTACCGATTTAGGCCATTGATGCTGATCCCAAGATCCAAAAGGATTGCGCAACTCAAAACCGCCTTGAGGCCGGTCGTGGCGATAGAATACCGATAGCCGTACCTATTCGGCGGTGTGCGGTAAGATACCGGAACCTTCAAGGCATTTTGGTAACCTTCAGGAAGCCGTCAAAGACCTTGCCCTTACCTCGACTGATTCAGGCGCAATACCCATCATGACCATTTCAGAACCCGGCATTCAACTGATCCAAGGCGCCTCGGCAAGCCAAATCCTTTATACCTGTTTGGCGGCGGCGGTTCAGGCGTATCCGGAGGTCTTTAAAGCGATTCAGTTCCCCAAACAGGCGCGGGATTTTAAGCGTCAGTATGCGGCCGTCCTGCCGCGCTTTGAGGCCGCGCGGATCAACCACCCAAACCGAGCCGACATCGCGCGACTGCTGGCAGAGACCTTTCAGGCGCATTTGGTCTACCAAAGCGATGAGGGGACCCAGTCGTTACAAGACCATCTGGCAACGCCATCACAAGCACTACCCCTTGAACGCTTACCCGGTAATTGTCAGCCTGGCTGGCAACCCAATCTTCATTTTCTAGACCAAGACTGGGCCGATCTCACACGTCTGGGCGAGGCGCTTTCATCAAAGAACGTCATTTCAAGGGACGCCAAGACCGCTCTGGATTGGCTAACGCAGAACTTGGACAACCCGCAACACGTCGATCTGTCGCAACGCAAGGTTGTGATCTTTGGCGCCAGCGCCGAGATGGCGCCGACCGCACAATTTAACGCAGCCGGCGCCGAGATACTCTGGCTCGATCTCGCGGCCCCAACGATGCTTGCTGCCTCCGAGCGTCGCGGTGGCGGTATTCAATATGTCGCCGACGGCGTCAATTTGCTCACCCAACCCGCTGAGATTCTTGCCACGATCTTGGCATTTGCCGCGGGCGAGCCGCTGGACCTGTGCTTGTACGCGTATGCCCCGGGGCAGGCTCGGGAAATGCGTCTCACCGCCGCGATGAACGCAATCGTGAACGCTTTGCCAGCCCCGCTCATCCGCAGCACGACGCTGCTTCTGTCGCCAACCACAGCGACGCCTTTAGAGGTTCATGATCTCGCGGCGCTGACCGATCGAAAAAATAGTCGCCCGCTCTGGGAGGCATCGCTCGCCCGACTGGGATTACTGGGGCGCGGGGGCGGCGCGGCCCTTCAAGGCGATCAGGGCGCCAGCCGTTCGGTGGTTGGGATTCAAGGCGCAAGCTATCAAGCCGCACAATATCTGGCAAAGCTCATGACGGCCGAAACCTGGCTGCAACACGGCGCCTTTCCGGTTGCCGGGGACCGGCCAATACGGGTGTCCGCCAACACGGCGCCCATTACCCAAACCCGATCCATTGCCCATCCGGTCTTTGATGCAGCCTTTGGCGGCGCGGCAGCGCTTGGCGTGCGCACGTTTACGCCAGTCCAATCGCAGACGTTAAATGGCCTGCTTGCGATACAGGACTGGCTCAATCCGGCCCAACCCGTGCTCGGCAAAATTCGCGTTCATGGCGGCATTCATACCCTGCCTTATCCCATGGATACGGCGCTGCTCGTCGCCGCGGCCATTGGGTTTATCCAGAGACCAAAATTACTTGCCGGTTTATTCAAACGCTAACGCTGGGGCCGACAAAAAATTAGTGCCTAGACGCATTCAGAGACCCGATCGGACTCGGGCACCTTATGGCTTTTTGGTTTTGGGGTTTTGTGGTTTTGTGGTTTTGTGGTTTTGTGGTTTTGCAATTAGAGCCGACTGACGCGCGATGGATTTGGTAGACTGAAACTCCCATACAACGAGTCAATTCCAATGAGCCTATCCTTATCTGCCGTCGTTATGCCAACCTACCAACAGATTCTGCCCGCGGTATTGGGTTATCTTGAAAAAGGCCGCGCCCACTACGAGGCTGCCGGCGAGGACGTCAACGACGCGGTGCAACTCAAGCTCATTGCAGACATGCAGCCCCTGCACTTTCAAATGGTCTCCGTGGTCCATCACTCAATGAATGCTTTAATTAGCACCGAAACGGGTAATGCCGGCCCGCCTGATTTCTCACTCGCGTTTGACTATGCTGGCCTCACCCACCATGTTCAAACCGCACTGGATGCGGTAAATAACGCGGACCTTGCTGACCTCGATGCGCGCGCCGACAGCCCCGTTGTGTTTCGGATGGGCAGTCGCGAAATGCCGTTCACCGCTACAAATTATTTACTCAGCTTTTCATTGCCTAACTTTTATTTTCACGCCACCACGGGGTATGACCTGCTTCGCATGCAGGGCGTGAAACTGAGCAAAATGGATTTTCTTGGCGCAATGCGTCTAGGCGGCTAAATACGCAATCGGTACTGCAGGCGGTCGTTTTAGTGCACGCCGAGCGCCGCGCTTTTTTTTAAACTATGAAGGCAATTCTTCTTCGGGCCATCTAGAATCGCGCGGCCGCCTCGGGCTCGACAATCACCTCGTTCTCGATGGCGCCCAAACCCTCGATTTCAACCCGAACCCGGTCGCCAGGCACAAGCCGCGCTGGCGGTTGCTGCGCAAACCCAACACCGCTCGGCGTGCCGGTCAAGATGACGTCACCGGCTTCTAGGGTAAACGCGGTCGAGAGGAATTCGATCAACGCATAGCAATCAAAAATCAGATCATCGGTTCTCGAATCCTGCCGGCGCGCGCCGTTCACCCAGGTTTGCAGACGCAGATTGTGGGGGTCGATGCCCTCATCAACGACAATCGAGGGCCCTAAGGGACAATGACTGTCCCAGGACTTGCCCATGGTAAAGGACGGCGGGTTACCTCGCATTTGCCAATCTCGAACGCTCACGTCATTGGCCACGCAATACCCGAGAATCACCTCTTTGGCCTGATCCCGCGTGACGCGCCGGCAGTTTCTCGCAATCACCAAGGCGAGCTCGCCTTCGTAGTCCATGGCTTTGCCTTCCTCAGACCAATAGATCGGACTGTAAGGCCCATTTGCTGAAGTTGACTGCTTGGTAAAGACCAAAGGCACCTCGGGCAGCGCCATATTCGACTCTTCGGCATGAGCTCGGTAGTTCAAACCGATCGCGATGATTTTTGGCGGCCGTTTGATGACGGCCTCTAGTGTGACCGCGGTTAGTGGGAAATGCGGCGAGTGCTCGCTGACGGAAGCCGCAAGCGCAATGGCGCGAGGACCCGCCTGAATCAGCGCTAACATTTCCGATGGCAAGCCCGGACACGCGATTGAGAGATCAATCACCCCATCCTCTTTTAAGATACCGGCTCTGGACCGGTCCGATTCAATGAAAGTAATGAGCTGCATCTTCGTTCGTCCTTACGCCAAAGCATTTGATAAGACTACCGGAACAACTCGAACCCCAACAACTCAAGGGCCCTGAGGACAGTAGGCTAGAAATTCGGTTAATCACTGCTCCCTTAAACAGGACAACCGACTCAGTCTAAATGCACAACCCGGCCGAAGAGATTAGTGACCCTAAAAGACTCGAAAATCACGATATAGCGCAATCTTTCGCTGCAGGTTGCTTACCAGATCCCTTCGGTTTCGACTAACGTGTAGAGGCGTTCCGCCATTGTACGCAGCTCGCCCGCTTTAAAATGGCGATCTAAAACCATTAACTGGTCAACACCAATCTGCCAGCGCAGGGAGAAATAACGAGCCGCTTCTCGCGGAGATCCCGCAACGTTGAAAGGTGCCATGTCGGTTGCAATATTTTCTCCACCAATAAGCCAGAATTTTTCTTGATGGTTTATCGCATTTCTGAGTTGGGCGACCAATATACTACCTGCAAGGCTCCACTCAACTGATGCTTCAATTGCCGCAAATGACACGAGCCCGCTCTCGGTGACTTCACCCATCAAGGCGGTTAACTTTTTCTGTCGCCAGTTTGTAAGATCCATACTCACTTTAATTCTCGATACCAATCCAAAGGGTTAGGACATAAACCAACCGGTCATAGACCATCGTGGTTCTTTTGCAAATGGTGTCACGTAGGTGACTGAATGAATATGTTTTATGTCAAATAATGAGAGCGCATTGAACTGAGGTGTCCATGCATCCTTTACACGACCGCTATGATCGTAAAATTGAAGAAGACCGCCCCAATCAGGATGCCAATGCGGACTCAAGCTGAGCACATAGGCCAGCTCTCGTCGAACATGAGCGACCTCATCCCTATGTCGCGTTATAAAATCTCCTTCCCGAAACCTTGTTAACTGTGCATCGGCGTGGGACACGTCGCGCTTACCCGTAATCCGGCTAACAATATCGATCATTTCCGCAGAGGAGAACAATTCCCCAAGTTCTTTAAGAACTTCAACCCCCTGCCCGTTAGCAACAGGGAGCGCATTTTTAATATACTTTGGCATCACGGTTTCGTACTGGTAGCCGATGCCTCTGGAAGCTAAATCATTACGCTCGGATTCCCGGGCACGTTGCTCCGGAATACTACGGCTTTCACATTCCTGCACAGAAATGGTTTTAGCTTGGCCCTCAGAAAAAAAAGCCTGATAGAGCGGTAACGTTTGATGCAGTAGCGCCCCTGCCACTTTTTCAGCGACATCATCGTCTAGCAAACCCTCGATTCGCACGCGGGAATCCCGACTAAATTCGCGTCTGAGACCCTTTAAATTGAGATTTTTATTAATCATCTTTCGATCTATAGGCAAAAAAAAGGGGCTATAAAGCCCCTTTTCTCAAACGAACGACCCGATTAGAAGCCGTGCTTCAAACGCAGGTAGTAGCTTGAACCAAACATACGATAAGTCGAAGGATCCGTATTCGCATTGAATCCTTGGTCTAAGTATGGCGGTGCTTCATCCGTGATATTGGTAAGACCTAGAGTGATAGACGTCTTGGCGTCTTCACCTAAACGGTAGTCAATCACAACATCATGATAAACCTCAGCATCAATCTGCTGCTGATAGTTATCAAGATAAATACCGAATGTGACATCCGAGGACAATTCACCGATGTATTCAGCTAAATAACTGATGGTCAGATTATTGCGGCTCCAAGATACACTAGCATTCATCTTGTCTTCAGCAAAAGCTGAACCAGTGTAACGTCCTACGATGTCGCTCTTGCTATCGCCTGGAAAGCTTTGAAGGTCATAATTATTATTGTGTGACCAAAGCAATGAACCTGCCCATTCTCCGATGTCCGTACTCAAGTTAGCATCAACTTGAAAATCGATACCACTCATCTCGTAGATGGCAGCGTTGTAGTTTGTGTTTTCGACAAATGCAATCGAATAATCTGCGCGCCGGTTAACAAAACCACAAGAGCCTGTGTTCCCCGTTACGTAACAATCATTCAGAACGTACTGGACGCCCAATCGAGTGATCGCGTCCTCTAGCTCAACTTGCCAGAAGTCTAGCGTGAAAGACGTTTCCAGATTGCCAAACGTTGGTCGATAAACCACACCTAAAGTGGTCGTTTCACCCGTCTCTGCTATCAGCCCTGGGTTACCACCCACTTTCGAAAGCAACTGAGAATCTAACTGCTCAGATTGTTGCGCACAGCCGGCAGCAGGTGTATCAGCCGCACAAGGATCTTGCGCTGTTGGGAAAGAATCAGACCTTCCACCATAGAGATCGCTAACGGTCGGCGCTCTAAACACTTGGCCCCATGTACCTCTGAATGCCAATTCATCCGTTACATCCCAACGCAGACCAATCTTCGCAGTCGTGTCATCACCATAGCTTGAGAAGTCATCATAGCGAACACCCAATGAAGCCTCAAAATTGTCCGTCACTGGCGCAATAAGCTCAACAAACAAACTGTCGGACTTATAACTTCCATCTGTTGACAAGCCTTTATTACCGGTAACACCGTTGTTTTGCTTGTTAGAGTCCTTGGACAAAGCATATGCCTCGCGACGATACTCATAACCCGCAGCCCATCCAATGGAACCGCCGGCAAGCTCAAAGCCCTCTCCAGTTAAGACAGCACCCCACTGATCGAGCTCATATCGTGTCGTATCAATCAAATTAATTGACACATAGTCGATCATCTCTTGCGTTACCGAGTATGCGCCACCAAAAAAGTTGAAGGGTACACAGCCTGCAATAAGAGTTGCGTCATCGTTGATATCGCCGTAACAACCCAGGTTACCGTTCGCATCTAATTTAGAAGGCCCCATGGCATTCGTTAAATTCGTGCCTACGAATTGACCCAAGTCATCATACTTACCGGTGCGACGACCATGGTTGAGAAACACTTCCCAAGACATCGTGTCCGTCACTGAACCCGTTAGCTTCATATCAACCTGAGTCTGATTGATCGCTTGCTCGAACCGACGATTGGTTTCAACCATTCGACGCCGCGCATCCGAGACAGGCACGCCTGCAAGGCCACCTATGTTTTCATCTGGGTTGCCATCTTCATCAACCGTCCAGTTTACCGCACCATCAAGACCTGCGGCGGTTATGGCTTGCTGTAAGTAATAGTTATCAGGCGATATCCCCGAGTAGCTACGCGCATCATCCACCTCTGCTGCACCAGTACCTACGGTACCAATCGTGCCATTGCCATCTAGATCAAAACCAAATACCGCTTCACGATTCCAAACACCATCGTATGCCGGATCGGTTGGTGAGTTGAAGGGTAATGGCGCCAATTCTTGCGCTGACGATCGGTCGTTAGTTCGGACATTCGCCGTTAATTCTATGTCATCGGTTATGTTGAAACGCAATGATGCGAAGATGTTGGTCTTCTCATAGGGTGTTTGAATATAGTTGATCGGTGCGTAGTTATAATAGCGACCGTCGTAAGGCGTTATGCCTGAGCCATCTTCATTCATGTAAGTACCAAGACCACTGAAGTTTAATCGACCTTCAGGGATTCTAGAACTACCATAGAAGTAACAGCCGCCTTGAGGTGTACCATCATAGGGCGCAGCTGGCTGATTCTCACAACCACCGGGATATATTACCGTTGGTGATTGAAAGTAGTCCCAAGGCGCATCTGACTGAAACGCTTGCGACTGATCAACAAATTCAGCACCGAAGGCAATATGCCCTTCATCAAACGCTTTACCTGCGATGAACGAGATAGATTGTTGCTGACCATCCTTCATATCGAAGCCATCAGCCATCAACCCTTCGATCTCGAAGCCTTCGAAGTCTTGCCGAGTGATAACGTTAATTACACCAGCAACTGCATCGGCGCCATAGGCGGCCGCTGCACCATCTTTCAATACCTCAATCCGTTCGATCATGGCACTTGGGATGGTTTGGAAATCTCCGCCATCAACCATTCGAAGCCCGTTCACTAAGTTCAGTGTACGTCCGGCACCCAATCCGCGAAGATCCACTCTTACCGATCCATCACCACCGTTATTTGTTGTCGTACCAATCGGAGATCCCGACATAGAAGGTAATCTCTGAATTAGGTCGCCAACATCGGTCATACCGGTTACCAGAAGATCTTCTCGAGAGATGACCGTCACAGGATTGGCATTATCAAAGTCAGCTTGCTTAATCCTTGACCCAGTCACTACAACTTCTTCAATTGAAGACGCATCTTCTTCGGCAAAACTGTTCGCCCCATAGAATGCCAATCCCGTTGAGACACCCAACGCGACCTTTACCGCCATTGCTAGTCTTTTTTGAACATTATGTTCCATTTGAACTCCCATTTTTAACTTAATTTGTTGACCTTCCGCTGCTATTCCATCCGAACGAGACATCAACACTTCGGCGTTGTTATAGACCCAAAGGGGGTCCTGAGCCGGATTATGCCTCTTTTTACTCTCCGCACAAGCTTTTTTTGCCCCCTTTATGCCCTAGAAATCGTCATTATATGGAAGTGATTACAACCCTTTGAGTCCTGGTTTGAATCGGTTCAGTTTGCCTTAGACTGATTTTGGGCCTTGGGTTCAATTCCAAACGCCGCAACGCATACAGCCGGAAACACTTCTGTGGTAACTTCTTTCAGAGCACTTTAAGACTATTTATCTATGAAACTATCCGATTACGATTTTGACCAATTAAGCAAAATGGGAAGAACCGCTTGGCGTTATGGCCAATGGCAAACCTTAGACGCCATTACAATCCAAATGCGATCTCTTGAAAAAGAGAGTGCGGAAATCGAATTTTTATCAGGTCTTGCTAAAAAGCATCTCACGAATCAAATAGAGGCAATTCCTTACTTTGAAAAAGGTCTCCAGATCGAGTCCGCCCGCTATGACTGCGCAATCGAGCTTGCCGCCGCCTATCACGGAGCCAGAGAACCAGAAAAAGCCTATCGACTCATCCAAGCGCACCAAGAACAACTCACCAATAGCCCAATTTATCTCAACATGGCAGCAACGACCTTAGTTGATTTAGGTTTTGCCGATAGCGCCTATCCTCTTTATCAAAGAGCCGTTGAATTACAACCTGACGTCCCACTATTCCAAGCGAACTTAGCTGCTTGCTGCATTTTCGTTGGCGAGGCCGAGCAATCTAAACAAATTTATACCGATCTAGTTACCGCCCAACCTGATCATCAAAGGCATTACTATCAGCTTTCGCGGCTAACGAAAGCCGTTGACAAATCAATGATCGAGCAATTAGTCAAAATTATATCCAAGACTGAAAATTCGCCACAACGCAATATTTTCGCGTATTACGCGCTCGCCAAGCAATACGAAGATCTGGAGCACTGGGATAAAGCGTTTGAATTCTTTACAAAAGCGGGTGACGCAATCACCGAGACACAGAACTATTCAATTGATGATGATATCGCCATTTTAGACACAGCTGCTTTAATCGAGCCTCTGCGGACCGAACGGGTCCCTCAAACAGCTCCAGCCTCAGCGACATCTGATGCCGCACACCCGATTTTCATTATCGGTCTTCCCAGAACGGGCACAACGTTGGTCGAGCAGGTTCTTACTGCGCACTCCCAAATTGAGTCATTGGGCGAAACAGATCACTTTGAACACGCCATTATTCAGCTCTCTGGCGCTGAACAATCTAGGATGACTGCCGAGATATTAAATCAAGCCGAACTGATCAGTCCAAAAGCGCTCCGGGAGAAGTACCTTGAGGCAGTCTCTTTTAGGCTTACCGGCAGCCCATTTTTTATTGAGAAAATGCCGTCAAACTTCCAATATCTCCCTCTAATTCTCCGTGCTTTTCCAGAAGCTCGAATCATTTGGGTCTCTAGAAACCCAATAGATGCTTGCTTTTCCATGTTCAAACAACTCTTTACATGGGCTTATCGCTTTTCCTATTCCCTTGACAACCTGAGCCGGTATTATCCTGCCTATCACCGGCTTAAAAAACATTGGCTAACGCAGTTTCAAGATACAGTGACTGAAGTTTCTTACGAAGCGATCACCGCTCACCCCGAGGAGACCATTCGAGCTTTATTCGAAGATCTATCCATTCCCTTTGAACCAGAGGTGCTCAGCTTTAATAAGAAAAAGCTTACCTCTATGACAGCGAGCGCACTGCAAGTAAGAGAAGCGATTTCGACTAAGTCTGTTGGCCGATGGGAAAAATATCAATCCCATCTTGAAAAGCTCCGCGGACTTGAGGCCCTCAACTAATATTTTTATCCGCGCAGAGTGCGTAGCCTAAGCTGTCCTTTGAGCCGTTCTTGAGTTCAGCAGCAGTTTGGATACTAAAACCATTGTCCATCAAGGACTCCTGAACAGCCAAAAAGTCATTGCGGGTCAGCGCCGCATCCACCATTGCTTGAGCCCGCGCCAAGAAGCCACCCCACTCTATTACAATCGACTTTAACCAAGCCCCCTCAGCCGAAAGATTTTCAACACCCTCAGCGGATACCATCTTTTTAAGGTTTATTTGGATGTAGGAAAGGAAATCAGCTCCTAACGAGACCGACTTTTCTTCACCGACATCCAACTGCTGAGAAAGAGCAGCCAAATCACTAAGAGAGATCAACTGGCTAGATAACGGCGCATCGTCCCAGCCGTTAAGAACGTGAATTAATCGCTCAAAAAACTCGCTCTGAACCTCTTCTCCCAGTTGGCGACATGTGGCTTCAAAGTCTCTGTAGATAATGCTGTCAACCTTGTGCATCAACATACAAAGTCGACCGCGAGGCTTTATGATTGAACATATTGAGTCCAAAACATTTTCCTTGGCGTATTCGAAACCAAATTGACTGACTACGGCATCGCAAGCCCCCTCTGCCAAGGGCATCGCCTCTAAAGTCGCCTGAACGCCCTGAGACTGATTCATGACAGCAGACATTTTGAGCGCCTCCCAGGAATAATCTAAGGATATCCAGACACCCATTTGTTTTGAATGCAGCCGCAAGGCCCTCTCCAACGCCCCATTTCCACTTGCTAATTCAAGCACCAACTTATCTTCGCGATAGTCCGCTGAAAGCGCTTTAGCGAAGAAGCGCGCCGCTTCTGGGATAACGCTCGGCGATTCGAACTTTCCAGACTCGAGCATTAAGCGCCAAAAACCTTGCCAAGGCGCGATACTAGAACTCATTGATCCAAGCTTCATAAACCACCTATTTTTCTGGTAATCTCTACCCTAAATCTTAACTTAAATCATCTTGGAGCCCTCCGTAATGGCATATCATTTGATCATTGTGCTTGCCTTATTCATGGTTTGCAGCAGCGAACCAATTCAGGCAAATCAAGACCAGAGCCAAAGTATTTCCAACTTTGTTGCAGCATCGGTTATCCAAGACATAAAGATTTCACCTGATGGCCGTCACCTTGCGCTGTTAACGCCGCTTGAAGGACGCAACGTCCTAACGATCGTCAAGACAGCCTCACTTGAACCCGTTAACGTTCTTCGATTTGGCTCTACGAAGCAGGTCGGGGAGTTTTATTGGGCAAACAACGATCGTGTCATTCTTAGATTAGACTACTTCGTTTCTTGGTATGCGGCCCCCACTTCCGCCGGAGAATGGTATGCCGTAAATCTGGATGGTAAAAAGCAGGAAAACATCTTTGGTTTTAGATCTTCTAAAGGCACCAGTTCGAAAATCAAGACCCATGCTGCTGGGGACTTTCGCTCATACGGCACGCTCGTTGACATTTTAAAAGATGACAAACGAAATATTCTCATGAGCGCAACGCCTTTTTCGCGGACAGGCGATAAACAAGGAAAGCTTTTTAAAGTTAACATTTACAATGGCCGTTCAAAACTCATTGACACGTCGCCTGTTGAAAATGCAACTTATGGTACTGATTTAAAAGGAAACGTCCGATTCGTCGTGGGCGAAACAAAAGCACTTCAGAAAGAAATTTATTATCGAGATACCGAAAAAGACCCCTGGGCTTTATTATCATCAGGCAGTTACAACGAAGGCACAATACAACCGCTCGCCTTTGCCGATAACGACTCTATTTATGTCGCCGATAATACGAATACTGACCTTTTTGGCATCTATCGACTCGATCTAAAAACGAAAGAAAAAGAACTCATTTACGAAGACCTTGAGTCAGACCCCACAAACTTTTGGTATTCCGAAAAAACAGGTGACCTCTATTCTATTGAATACGAGACCACGACGCCCAAGTACGTTCATTTGTCAGGAGACAGTCAGAACGTTAAATCTCTGCAGATGCTTTTGAGCGCCTTTCCCAACCATCAAGCCAGAATCATTAGCCAAACGCGCACGGAAGAACTCTCTGTCATTGCTGTCTTCAGCGATAAGAACCCGGGAGACTTCTACCTTTTCGATGCTAAGGCCAACTCGCTTCGATTTCTCGCGTCGGCGAAGCCAAAGATTAAGCCCGAGTCCATGCTTGCAACACGCCCCGTTGAACTGAAATCTCGAGATGGTTTACCCCTTAGAGGCTATTTAACAATGCCTGAAAACTCAGGAGGGCTACCGCCATTGATCGTCAATCCGCATGGCGGGCCAATAGGCGTTCGCGACCGCTGGCAATTTAACGGCGAAGCCCAACTCTTCGCGTCGCAAGGTTATGCCGTGCTGCAAGTAAACTTTCGAGGCTCGGGTGGGTTTGGGAGGCGGTTCCAAGAGATGGGTTTGAAAAACTGGGGCTCCAAGATCCAGCATGACATCATCGATGCAACGCAATGGGCCATTGAAAACGGGCATGCCGATCCCGAGCGCATTTGTATTTATGGCGCGAGCTTTGGCGGCTACTCCGCATTAATGGCCCCCATTGTTGCGCCGGACTTATTTGCCTGCGCTGCTGGTTTTGTTGGTGTTTATGACCTTGAGTATCTTTACAAGGGCGGTGATATACCTGACAGGAAAAGTGGCATCGCGTTTTTAGAAAAAGCCATCGGACGCGATTCTGAAGTGCTTAGGTCCTTTAGCCCTTCTTATCGTGCTAACGAACTCAACCTCCCCATCATGATCCTTCACGGCGAAGAAGATCCCAGAGCGCCGGTTGAACATGCCTATGCAATGATGAACGCGCTAGATCAAGCAAAGAAACCCTATGAGAAGCTTATCTTCAAAAAAGAAGGCCATGGCCTCTTCGATACCGAAGCAAAAAATGCGTTATATGAATCGCTGCTTAATTTCTTTGCGCAGAGCTTACAACCCGTCGCAAAGCCCTAGCCAGGCAAGCCTTATCATCTAAAGGATCAATGCAAAACGCACCGTTTGTAGGTATCAAAGTGTGTGCCTTTCAATGTTTTTTTGCGGTCGACCAGAAAAATAGGTTTTCTAACCGCCTCCTTTAATATCAAACACCCGTTGGAATCTGACTGAAAGCAATCCCCTTATCCGCTCGCATATCTTCCGGCAACCCAAGCACCCGCTCAGCAATAATGTTTCGCAGGATTTGATCCGTACCGCCCTCGATCCTGACCGCGGGTGATCGCATGAGCATCGCTTGAATTTGCGCCTGGCTTCGGGCAATTGCGGGATCGGTGACGAGGCCGCCAAGCCCCTGTAAATCCACCGCAAACTTGGCAATGTCTTGCATCATGCCACCGGCGACCAATTTACCAATGCTGTTCTCGGGTCCTGGAATCTCGCCTTTGGACAACGCCGAGATTGCCCTGGCGCCGGTATTCTTTAACCCGGCACTCTTGGCATACCAATCTGCCAATTTTGATCGCACCGCTTGA